>Ga0105047_10000472_pt1 | contig 68483 bp, 58 predicted proteins | sample MAT04_FD_78384 | JGI IMG/M metagenome (GOLD analysis project Ga0105047, IMG submission 78384) | Freshwater microbial communities from Lake Fryxell liftoff mats and glacier meltwater in Antarctica - MAT-04 (megahit assembly) | ecosystem: Environmental > Aquatic > Freshwater > Ice > Liftoff... | reverse complement strand
GGCGACGTTCGCCGGATTGAGTTGCGTGCAGGCCGTGACGAAACGGGCGGGAGTCGCGATATTTATCCCGAGGGTGTTGTCGTTGCCGTATTTTTCGGCGAGCCGCTTGGCGGAACGCTCGTCAATCGCCACCATCGTCACCTGCACGACGGGGGGAAGCTGATGGAGAGGATTGATGCCTCCGATTTCCACGAGGTCGTCGGCGGTCGAGGCATTATAGGTGACGCCCGGATTCTTGTTGTAGGGCATGGCTGGCGGATAGGAGTAGTAGGTATAGTTGGGGCAGAGCATTGGATACAGACCGACGCGCGCATCTTCTTCCCGTTTCGGAAGTTTCGGCCAAATGATCAGCGCCGTAACATTTTCCGCGAGAACCCGCACGGGACGCGGACCTCTCGGCCCGCCTTCATTCCTGATATTGATCCAACCGGTAAACCAGCGATTGGATCGGTCGGTGGAATAGGCATCGTAAAGCGTCATTTTTTCCGAAGGCACCCGCAGTTCCATAAGACGGGTGCGCCACCGCTTGGGAGCAATGCTTGTGGTGATGAAAGCGGGCCGCTCGTCGTAGTCCGTGGTTTCGACGAAATACCCCCAGGTATTCAGGGCATTATCCATCGAGCCATAATCGTCGCCATAGGTCGCGCGCGTGGCCTTATCGTCCGTCACCTCTCCCAGCGGAGCCTGAAAAAAGATGCCGTGGGTGGGGAAGTTCGATAGAGGTGCCGGATTGGCGGGGACAAGGCGATCCGTGCCCGTCGTCATCGGTCCGGAAGCGAAGCGGAGTTCCGACATCCGGCCATAGGACGACGCGACAAATTTGGAGAGGGCAGCATTATTGTTGGGATTGTTCTCCAGATACTGGGACCGGACGTTGCCGTCCTTGTCCAAATAGTCCCAATAAGTGTTCAGCGTCGCCTGGCTGATCCGGCGGGTCATCGCTTCAAACCCATCGCGAGCGCTTTGAAATTTCTCGATCTTCTCCGTGGTGTAACGCCAGGTCTGCGCCGTCTGATTGGTCATCGCCAGCAGCACGAGCATGATGAGCGCGATGATCGAGGTGGAGACGAGCAACTCGACGAGCGTGAACGCCGCCGACCGGGGGGAGAATTTTCTCATGAGGCAGAATTAATTGCGCGCGATCTGCGCGCAGTAGCTGATAATGGGGACGCCAAGATTGATGGGTTTGCCCGTGGAATCCGTTTTGATCCAAAGTTTCCGCGTCGGATCGGACGACGTCCCCGCAACCGTGCTGAGGGTAACGGGCAGATTGCCCGGATTGTAGGCTACCTGAATGGTCAGCGTGGCGAGGTGGGGCAGGTAGCTCGCGCCCGTCGGCATGGAAGTCCGGGGGGTGACGCGGATATTGACCTGATAGGTGGCCAGTCTTTTTTCCGCGGCGGAAAGAACAGAAGTGCTGGCCTTGGGCAACACTTCGTTTCCTTGTTCATCGAAATAACGCACGCATTTGCCGGGGTTGACCGCGGTCGCCGCATCCGAAAGAGCCACCGTGGGAGCGCGGAAAGCAAAGTCATCCCCTGCATTCGCGGGCAGGCCCGCTTCGTTGATCAGAACATTGAAGTCCGTCTGCTGCGCTTCATTGATGATGCGCTGCGCAATCTGCGCGCAGACGGAGGTATCGATCGCCTGCCGGAATTGGCTCATGCCCGCCGGCAGCAACCCCAGAATGGCGACGAAGGCGAAGGCCACCACGCCCACCGCAAGGACGACTTCGATGAGAGAAAAAGCGCGCTGCGGCGCCAAAAGCGATCGGAAAGAACGAACCGGACGGGGGGAAGTCACAGGAGGCATATATTTACTTTGTGATTACGCATTCCTAGTCGCCTCCCGGACCCGAGGCAACAAAAACCTCATAAAATAATTTACCATGCCTTCCGTCTGGGCGGCACTCTCGCCACGAATCGACGCGATGGTTGGGCAGGGGCTCGGGTTAGCCTAAAACGTGAATGGAATGTCCACGAACAACACGAAAAGACACGAAAGGAAAGGAGTTGCGTTGACGGCCGCCTTCCCTCGCTCGGTGAGTCGCCCAAGGACCGGGAACCCTTTGCTTTCGTGTCTTTTCGTGTGTTTCGTGGACCCCATCGCCGGATTTAGGGTTAGCCAGTTCTTGTCGGGACGACGGCTTCGGTTGCCCTGGCAGGCGGAGCGCCTGGCCTCCAAATCCGGTCACACGGGAGCGCTACCCGATGATCTCTTTCACTACGTTGCCATGCACGTCGGTGAGACGGAAATCGCGGCCTGCATAGCGATAGGTGAGTTTTTCGTGATCGAACCCGAGCAGGCGGAGGATGGTCGCGTGCAGGTCATGGACATGCACCGGGCTGGTTTCCGCCTTGAAACCGAATTCATCGGTGGCGCCATGCACGTAGCCGCCTTTCACTCCCCCACCTGCCAGCCACATGCTGAAACCGTGATGATTGTGGTCGCGCCCGTTCTTCACGCCCGCGTTGTTTGAGCCTGGGGTGGAAATCTCCACCGTGGGTGTCCGACCGAACTCGCCGCCCCAAATGACGAGCGTGTCCTCGAGCATTCCGCGCTGTTTGAGATCCTTCAAAAGGGCGCCGATGGCCTGGTCGCATTCCCCCGCGAGCTTGCGGTGATTTTTTTCGATCTCGTCGTGGCTGTCCCACGGCTGCCCCTGCCCGTGCCAGACCTGCACAAAGCGCACACCGCGCTCGATCATGCGCCGCGCGATGAGCATCTGCCGGCCCTGGACGCCGTCGCCATACATCTCGCGAATGGACGCCGGTTCGCGCGTGATGTCGAAGACATCCGCCGCGTCCATCTGCATCCGATAGGCGAGTTCGAACGATTGGACGCGAGACTCCAGTTGCGCGTCGTTCTGCCGCTTGCGCTGATGGTCGAGGTTGAGTTGCTGGAGCAGGTCGAGCTGGGCGCGCTGTTGCTTGGAGGAGACGGTCTTGTTCCGGATATTCTCGACGAGTTTGTCGAGGTCCGTGTTCTTCGTGTCGATGTAGGTGCCCTGGTAAACGCCCGGCAAAAATCCCGCCTGCCAGTTCTGCGATTCCTGAATGGGGTAGCCGCCGGGGCACATCGTGACGAAGCCCGGCATGTTCTGATTCTCGCTGCCGAGGCCATAAGTCAGCCACGATCCCAGACTCGGGCGCACCAGTCGCGCCTCGCCGCAGTTCATGAGCATGAGCGACGGCTCGTGATTGGGCACGTCCGCGCGCATCGAACGGACGACGCAGATGTCGTCGATCGACGCCGCGGTTTTGGCGAAAAGCTCGCTGACTTCGATCCCGCTCTTCCCATATTTTTGAAACGCAAACGGGGACTGGAAAGCCGCGCCGGTCTTACGCTCGGTGTTGAAATGCACCGGCAGTTCCTTGCCGTGATATTTCGCCAGGGAGGGCTTGGGATCGAACGTATCCACATGCGACGGCCCGCCGTTCATGAAAAGATGAATGACCCGCTTGGCCTTGGCCGGAAAATGAGGCGCTTTCGGTGCGAGCGGATTCAGACTGGTTTCCGCGGCCTGCAAGCCGAGCGCCTGTCCGAGAATGCCACCGAGCGCCACCCCTCCCATGCCCATCCCGCAACGTTGCAAAAAATCGCGACGGGTAAAAAAACGGTCTTCGAGGCGGGGTGCGTGGTGCGACATGATGAACGAGGCGGAAGTTACCTCATTACAACCTGCTGTCCGCGGCAAAAATTAGCGGGCGTTTGCCGGGGCCGAGACGCCTTCGTCTGAAAAACAAAAAGCGTTTCCGCCCGGAGGCGGAAACGCTTTTTCGAAGAGAGACGGTGGCGGTTCGGTCAGTTCGCCGAAGCCGTTTCCGGATCGACATTGACCCGGCGGCCTTCGCGGTCGAAACGCACCCGGCCATCAACGAGCGCCCAGATGGTGTAGTCGCGGCCGAGGCCGACGTTTTTGCCGGGCAGAAACTTCGTCCCGCGCTGGCGGATGATGATATTGCCGGCGGTCACGACCTGACTGCCGAATTTTTTCACGCCGAGACGCTTGCTGACGCTATCGCGTCCATTCTTGACGGAACCTTGACCTTTCTTATGTGCCATACTGGTGAGTGGGTGTTGAGGATGAAACGGAGATTCAGGCGATGCTCGTGATCTTCACACGCGTCAGGCTTTGGCGATGACCGACCGTGCGGTGATAGCCCTTGCGGCGCTTGTATTTGTAATTGATGAGCTTCGGGCCGCGGAATTGTTCGACCACTTCGCCCACGACTTTCGCACCCTGAAGATCCGCCCCGAACTTGATCTTCGAGCCTTCGCCCTGAAAGAGGACTTCCGAGAAAGAGATTTCCGCGCCCGCCTCGCCGTCGAGTTTCTCGACTTCGATGACGTCGCCGGTCGCGACGCGATATTGTTTACCGCCAGTTTTGAAAATTGCGTAGGCCATAGGTCTTTGGGAAAAAAGGAGCGCGAAGCTGCCACAGCAGTTTCGGGGTGACAAGGTGAATCTTCGCCGATTTTTCCGGGCGAAGGGCGAGTCCGGATTAAGGCTTGGCCGGAGCTTGGGGGACAGCGGGGATTGGCACCGGTGCCGCCGTCCCGGAAGCGGGCACATCGGGAACAATCGCCGGAACTTGAACGGGAGCCGCCTCGCGGGAGGACTTGGACGGCGTCCTCGACCCCTTTTTCGGCACGATGGAAGTGATCGCGGTGCGCGGAGCGGCCGACTTCGGATCCTTGAGGGTCAACCGCGGCGCATTGGCTCCCCACGCCGGGATTTCATCCGGGGCGAGACGGAACGGCCCTCCGCTCGGGAAATTGGCCGCACCCGTTACAGGGACACCGGAAGTGCTGTCATGACGATACACGGGGATATAGCGATAGTTGACCGTGTAACCGCTGCCGTAATAGCGCTGGGTCGGCCGATAATAGATCGGCTTCAGATGCTCGCCACCATACCCGTGGCGGTAGCCACCATACCACGTCCGATCCCCATCTCCCCAAGCCCGCGGACGATCCGATCCAACTCCGGGGTCATTGTCATAGGCCATGGCCCCCGCCGACAGGCCAAGCATTACGGCGGAGAGGGCGCAAAGGAGAACAGCAGGTTTGTTCATAGGAATAAAAGGGTGACGGCTTCTTTTGGCCCGCAAATGACGCGGCGTCCAGCTTTTCGTTCAACCACCAAGGTAGGCGGCACGGACTTCCTCATTCTCCCGCAAAGATGCCGAACTATCTTCGAGGATGATCTTCCCGGTTTCCAGCACATAGCCGTAGTGGGAGACTTCGAGCGCGAGATTGGCGTTCTGCTCGACGAGCAGGATGGTCAGGCCGAGTTCCTTGTTGATCTCGACGATCTTCTCGAAAATCGTCTTCACGAGGAGCGGCGCGATGCCGAGCGACGGCTCGTCGAGCATCAGACATTTCGGTTTGCTCATCAGCGCGCGGCCAATGGCGAGCATCTGCTGCTCCCCGCCGCTGAGCGTCCCCGCCGCCTGCCACTCGCGCTCTTTCAAACGCGGAAAGATGCCGAAGACATATTCCAAATCCTGGGCGATGCCGGGTTTGTCTTTCCGCAGATACGCGCCCATGCGGAGATTTTCCATCACGGTGAGATTGGCGAAGACCATGCGGCCCTCGGGCGATTGCGCGATGCCGCGGGAGACGATCTCGTGCGGCGGCTCGTTGAGGATCGACTGACCGTCAAAGGTGATCGTCCCGGAGGCCGCCTTCACGATGCCGGAGATGGTGCGCAGCGTCGTGGATTTGCCCGCGCCATTCGCGCCGACGAGCGTGACGATGCTCCCCTGTTCCACCTTGATCGAGATGCCGTGCAGTGCCGCGATCGCCCCGTAATTCACCACCAAATCCTTGATCTCAAGCATCGTCTTCCTCCTTGCCGAGATACGCGGCGATAACTTTCGGGTTGCAGCGGATTTCCGCCGGCGAGCCCTCGGCGATCTTCTTGCCGTAATCGAGCACGTTGATCCGCTGGCAAATGCCCATCACGACTTTCATGTCGTGCTCCACGAGCAGCACCGCGAGGCCAAATTTTTCCTGGGTGAAGCGGATGAGTTTCATCAGTTCGGCCTTCTCCGTCGGATTCATGCCGGCGGCGGGCTCGTCGAGCAGGAGCAACTTCGGGCGCGTGGCCAGTGCGCGGACGATCTCCAATCGGCGCTGATCCCCATACGGCAGACTTTTGCACGACACGTCGCATTCGCCGGACAAACCAAAGATTTCGAGCAACTCCCGTGAGGTTTTTTCGATCTCCGCTTCTTCGTTGATAAATTTCGGCCCGCGCAACAACGCATGCGAGATGCCGTGCTTGAGGTGCATGTTGCAAGCCGTGCGGACGTTGTCCACGACGCTCAGCGAGGCGAAGAGCCGGATGTTTTGAAACGTCCGCGCAATGCCGCGCGAGGTCACCTTGTAAGGACGATGGCCGATCACCGATTTGCCCGCGAAAGTGATCGCGCCCGCTGTCGGCTGATACACGCCGGTGATTAAATTGAAGACCGTCGTTTTGCCTGCGCCGTTCGGGCCGATCAGCCCGATCAATTCGCCTTCGTGAATCTCGAACGACAGTTCGCTCACGGCCTTCAAACCGCCGAATTGCACGGTCACGTTCTCGAGTTTCAGCAGCGGCGCGCTCATGCCTTTTTCTTCTTCAGAGCGCCCGCGCCGAAGAGCCCCTGCGGACGCGTCAGCATGAGGATGATGAGGAGCAGCGAATACAGGATCATGCGGTTCTCCGCGACCTGCTGCAGCCAGTGCGGCAGCGCCTCGATCTTGGAAACGTAGCGCAGGACTTCCGGCAGAATCGTCAGCAGCGCCGCCGCCACACACACGCCGGCGGTGCTGCCCATGCCGCCGAGAATGACCATCACCACCACGTCGATGGACTTCATGAAATTGAAACCCTCGGGATGGATGAACTGCTTGAAGTGCGCGTAGAGCCCGCCCGCGATGCCCGCGAAGAATGCACCGAGCACGAACGCGAGCACTTTGTATTTGGTCGTATTGATGCCCATCGCCTCCGCCGCGATTTCATCATCGCGCACCGCGAGGAAGCCGCGCCCGTAAGTCGAACGCACCAGGCTGAGCACGACGTAAACCGTCAGCGCCGCGAAGGCGAAGGTCCAAAAGAACGTGGTGTGCTGGACCATGCCGCCGAGGCCACGTTGCGCGCCCAGCGGTTCGGCATTTTGGATCACTCCCTTGATGATTTCATTAAAGCCCAGCGTGACGATGGCGAGATAGTCGCCCTTCAGCCGCAACGACGGCACGCCCACGAGCAAGCCAGAAAGTGCCGCGACCACTCCGCCCAAAAACAGTGCCAGGACGAAAGCCGTGGTCGTCGCCCACACGCTCGTCCCGAGCGCATCGCCGTAGCTCAACGAAAGCCACGCGGAAGCATACGCGCCCGCCGCCATAAAGCCCGCGTGCCCCAGCGAAAACTGGCCCGTGTAGCCGTTCACGAGATTCAAGCCGGCGGCGAGGATGATGTTAATCCCGATGCTGATCAGGATGTCGTAGTAATAGGGGTTGATCCCGCTGACGTAGGGCGAGGCGACACCACACGCGACGAGCACGACAACGAGAATGATTTTCGATCTCTCGAACATCAGACTTTCTCCCGTTCGCTCGCGCCGAGCAGGCCGGTCGGCTTGACCAGCAGCACGAGAATGAGCACCCCGAAAACGATCGGGTCGCGATACGTCGGGTTCACATACCCCACGACCAGCGCTTCCGTGAGCCCGATCAGGATGCCGCCGAGCGCGGCGCCCGGAATGTTCCCGATGCCACCGAGCACTGCGGCTACGAATGCTTTCAAACCCGCGTTCACGCCCATCAGCGGGTCAATCGACGGCTGCTGGATCGAGGTCAGAATGCCCGCCGCGCCCGCCAGCGCCGAGCCCAGCCCGAACGTAAACGAGATGACCACGTTGATATTGATCCCCATCAACTGCGCCGCCACGGGATTGAATGACAGCGCCCGCATCGCCATGCCCATCTTCGTTTTCATGACGATGTAGGTCAGGACGAAAAGCAGCACCACGGTGATGCCGATGACCAGGAGTTGCGAGATCGTGATCGTCAGTTCCGAGATGCGGCCCCACGAAGCCGGAATCTCGATCAATCGGTCGGTGATGATTTCCGGGAACGATTTCGGGTCCGCGCCGAAGGCAAACTGCCCGCCGTTTTCCAGAAACAGCGAAACGCCGATCGCGGTGATCAGCACGGTCAGCTTCGGTCGCTCGCGCAGCGGCTTGTAGCAGAGTCGCTCAATGATGATGCCGATCGCCGCACAGACGACCATCGCCACGAGGAGCACCGCGATCGCGCCCGGATACGACGGCCCTTCCCCGAAGAGCGCGAGCGTCTTCGGCCCGAGATAAAACCCGGCGAAAGCGCCGAGCATGAACACATCGCCGTGGGCGAAATTGATGAACCGCAAGACCCCAAAGACCATCGTGTAGCCCAGCGCGATGAGCGCATAGATCGAGCCCTGGGAGAGCCCGTTGATGATCTGTTGAAGAAGTTCGAGGAGCTTGTCGGCCATGTCCGCGGCGTTATTTCAGCGACGCCGGGGAATCAGGGAGCGACTTTTTCGATGAACTGAAACTTCCCATCCACGATCCCGAGGATGACCGCGGGCTTCTGCGCATTGCGTTGCGCATCGAGGGTGATCACGCCGGTGATTCCCTTGTGATCCTTGGTCGCCGCCAGCGCCACCTTCAGCTTCTCGCCGTCGGTCGTGCCGGCGCGCTTGATCGCTTCCGCGAGAATCACCGCGCTGTCGTAACCGAGTGCCGCCATGTCGTCCGGCACTTCGCCATACTTGGCTTTGTATTTCGTCACGAAGCCCTGCACCACCGCGTCTTTGTCGTCCGAGCTGAAATGGCAGGAGAGGAACGAACCATCGAGCGCGTTGCCCGCGACCTTGAGCAGCGAATCGCCGACCCAGCCATCACCCCCGAGCAGCGGAACCTTGATCCCGAGCAGCTTGGCTTGTTTGGCGATCAGCGAAACTTCTGCGTAGTAGCCGGGAATGAAGATGGCGTCAGGCTTGCCAGCTTTGAGCGAGGTGAGCTGCGCTTTAAAATCCTTGTCGCCCGTCGAATACTTCTGCTCTTTCGTGATCCTCCCACCGTTGGCTGTGATGTGCTTGACGAAAAACTCCGCCAACCCGACCGAATAGTCCTCCTTCACATTGGTCAGCACCGCGACATTCTTCCAGCCCTTGGAGAGCGCAAACTTCGACATCACCGTGCCTTGAAAAGGATCGATGAAACACACCCGGAAAATGTAATCGCCGACCTCGGTCACCTTCGGATTCGTCGAGGCCGGTGAGATCATCGGGATCTTGTTCTGCTGGCAGATGGGCGCCGCTTCGAGCGACCGGGAGGACGCCACTTCGCCGAGCAGCGCGACGATCTTATCCTGCGAAATGAGCTTCCGCGCGATCGTCGAAGGCTGACCCGCCGTCGATTGATCGTCCTCGGTGATCAGCTTCAGCTTCTTCCCGAGCACCCCACCCGCGGCGTTGATCTCCTCGATCGCCAGCACCGTCCCTTTATGCGAAGACTGGCCGAAACTGGCGCTGCCACCGGTGAGCGAAGCGAATTCGCCGACTTTGATTTCATCCTGCGCCAGCGCCGAGGCGGCGGTGAGCGAGAGGAGTGCAAGGAGACCGGGAACGTGAGTGAGTTTGATCATGGTTCGTGGGTGGTTCGTGGTTGGAAAACGCGCGGATGCTAGGGAAGCTCCTGGCTGTTTTCAACTGCCAATCCTCGCCATCACTCGACAAATCACTTCGCTGATCGCTTCACTTCGGCCAGTTCCGCCTGAATTTCTTTTGCGTCCTTTTCTCGATCCGGGCGGGGGCGATGGCTCGGACGGCGGCGCCAGGGCGAGTTTGCCCTCGAACGGAAATCCGAGGCCCGTGGTCCCGGTAGCCCAGCGGATGCGAGAGCATTTGCCGGTGCCGCTCAGCGACTCCCGAAGCGGATCGTGCTCCGGGCGAATGTCATCTCCATCGACAAAAGCGAGTCTATCTAAAACCGGGGTCGGGACGAAGACGCGTCTGCGCATGCAGCAAAAGAGGAGCGACCAGGAGATTGAAAGAGACGGCCCATGAAACGATTTTCATAGTCGCAGGACAATTTAATCGGATCGCACCGGAGACGATTTCCAAGCGAGTTGCCGGGCGAGAAAAAGTTGCGCCGGTGCGGCCATCTCCTGGCTCCCACGCAATTTCTTGCTTTGCACGGTGTGCGCGACGCATTTACGAACTGTCACTGCACATGCCAGACTCCTCCGTCGCCGTCCTCGGCGCTTCCCATGACCGCCGCAAATATGGGAACAAGGCCGTGCGTGCGTATGTCGAGAGCGGATTCACGGTTTTTCCGGTCAATCCCAACGAGGCAACCATTGAGGGACTGAAGGCGTATCCAAATCTGGATGCCATCGCTGAACCCATCGATTTCGTGAGCCTCTACGTCCCGCCCGCGGTGGGGCTGAAACTGCTTCCTGCCATCGCCGCGAAGAAACCCAAGGAAGTGTGGCTCAACCCCGGTGCGGAGAGCGACGACCTCATCGAAGGCGCCGCGGACCTGCATCTGCGAGCCATCGTCGCTTGTTCCATCGTGGCGCTGGGCCAGTCGCCGGCGGACTTCCCGGATGCGTGATCTTTTTCTAAATTTGTGAATCCCCTTTTTCGTTTTCTCTCCTCCTCCATCGGCCGCAAGTGGGTCGTCGCCCTGACTGGGCTGGCGCTCTTCGGTTTTGTCGTCGGCCACCTCGTCGGGAATCTGCAGGTGTTCCTCGGGCCGGAACCGCTGAATCGTTACGGAGCGTTTTTGCAAGGGCTCGGGGAGCTGCTGTGGGCGATCCGCTTTGGATTGCTGGCGATGCTCGTGTTGCATGTGATTTTCACGATCAAGCTGCGCGGGGAGAATCGCGCGGCGCGACCCGAGGGCTATGCGGTGACGAAGCGCCGGGCGGCGACGCCGGCGGCGCGGGCCATGTTGCTCAGTGGGCTGATGGTGCTGTGTTTCATCATTTTCCACCTGCTGCATTTCACCACACACAATGTGGATCCGTCCTTTGCCACGCTGCACGATGCGAAGGGGCGGCACGATGTGTATCGGATGATGATCCTCGGCTTTCTGAATCCGTGGGCGTCGGCTTTTTATCTGCTCGGCGTGGGGCTGCTCGCCCTGCATTTGAACCACGGCATCCAGAGCCTCTGCATCACACTCGGCCTGAGCAGCGGGAAGTTGCGGCCGCTGTGGGAGAAGGGCGGCGTGGCTTTTTCGTGGCTGATTTTCCTCGGCTACTCGTCGATCCCGGTAGCGGTGCTGACCAAAGTCGTGAGGTAATTTATGAGCGTTGTTCTTGATTCCAAAATCCCCGACGGCCCGCTGGAGAAGAAGTGGGAGAAGCACAAGTTTGAGTCGAAGCTGATCAACCCGGCGAACCGGCGGAAGTACGAGATCATCGTGGTGGGGTCGGGGCTGGCGGGGGCGAGCGCAGCGGCTTCGCTCGGGGAGATGGGCTACAAGGTGAAGTGTTTTTGCTATCAGGATTCGCCGCGGCGCGCGCACTCGATCGCGGCGCAGGGCGGGATCAATGCGGCGAAGAATTACCAGAACGACGGGGACTCGGTGCACCGGCTGTTTTACGACACGATCAAGGGCGGCGACTTCCGCTCGCGGGAGGCGAACGTGCATCGACTGGCGGAGGTGAGTAACTCGATCATCGACCAGTGCGTGGCGCAGGGGGTGCCGTTTGCGCGCGAGTATGGCGGGCTGCTCGCGAACCGGAGCTTCGGCGGCGCGCAGGTGTCGCGGACTTTTTACGCGCGCGGACAAACCGGGCAGCAACTCCTTCTAGGAGCTTACTCCGCGCTCAGCCGGCAGATTGCGGAGAAGACTGTCGAGATGTTCCCGCGGACCGAAATGCTCGATCTGGTGCTCGTCGATGGCCACGCCAAGGGCATCGTGGTTCGCGATATGGTGACGGGCGCGATCACTTCGCACGCGGCGGATGCGGTGCTGCTCTGCACCGGCGGTTACGGCAACGTTTTCTACCTTTCGACGAACGCCAAGGGCTGCAACGTCACCGCCTCCTGGCGTGCCCACAAGCGCGGCGCGCTAATGGCGAATCCCTGCTACACGCAGATTCATCCGACGTGCATCCCGGTGGCCGGGGAATATCAGTCGAAGCTCACGCTGATGTCGGAGTCGCTGCGCAACGACGGGCGGGTGTGGGTTCCGAAGAAGAAGGGCGACAATCGCAAGCCGCACGAAATCCCCGAGGCCGAACGCGACTACTATCTTGAGCGGAAGTATCCGAGCTTCGGTAACCTCGCGCCGCGCGACATCTCCTCGCGCTCCGCGAAGGAAGCTTGCGACGACGGGCGCGGCGTCGGCCCCGGCGGACTCGGCGTGTATCTGGACTTCGCGGATTCGATCAAGCGGCTGAGCGAGGCGACGGTGCGTGAGCGTTACGGCAATCTCTTCGACATGTATCACCAGATCACCGGGGAGAACGCGTATCAGCAGCCGATGCGCATTTATCCGGCGGTGCATTACACGATGGGCGGCCTGTGGGTGGACTACAACCTGATGTCGAACACGCCCGGCCTCTTCGTCCTCGGCGAAGCGAACTTCTCCGACCACGGCGCGAACCGCCTCGGGGCGAGCGCGCTGATGCAGGGGCTGGCCGATGGCTACTTCGTGCTCCCCTACACCATCGGCAATTACCTCGCGCCGGAGATCGGCAAACGCCCGACGACCGACCGCGAGGAATTCAAGAAAACCGAGGCCGAAGTGCGCGAGCGCACCCAGCGGCTGATCGGCATCAAGGGCAAACGGAGCGTCGATCATTTCCACCGCGAGCTCGGCCGCATCGTGTGGGACTACTGCGGCATGGCCCGCACCGAAAAAAGCCTGCAACGCGCGCTCAAACAGATCCCGCCGCTGCGCGAGGAGTTTTGGAAGAACGTCAACGTCCCCGGCGAAGGCGAAGCGCTGAATATGGAGCTGGAGAAGGCCGGTCGCGTCGCGGACTTCCTCGAGTTCGGCGAACTGCTCTGCCTCGATGCCCTCGAGCGCCGCGAAAGCTGCGGCGGGCATTTCCGCGAGGAGTATCAATATCCCGACGGCGAGGCGAAACGCGACGACGAGAACTTCCAGCATGTCGCCGCGTGGGAATTCACCGGCGACGTCAGCAAACCGACCCGCCACATCGAGCCGCTCGTCTTCGAGGAAGTGCATCCGAGCGTGCGCAGCTACAAGTAACTTTTCCCGATGAACCTGAAACTAAAAGTCTGGCGCCAAAAGAACGCGAAGAGCGGTGGCAAGCTCGTCGATATCGAAGCCCGCAACATCCCCGAGGATTGCTCCTTCCTCGAGATGCTCGACATCGTGAACGAAGACCTGCTCGGCAAAGGCGAGGAACCCATCGCGTTCGATCACGACTGCCGGGAAGGCATTTGCGGGACCTGTTCGCTGTCGATCAACGGAGTCCCGCACGGCCCGAGCGAAACCACGACCTGCCAGCTCTACATGCGGAAATTCAAGGACGGCGAGACGATCCACGTCGAACCGTTCCGCGCGCGGACCTTCCCCGTCATCCGCGATTTGATCTCGGATCGCTCCGCCTTTGATCGCATCCAGCAGGCTGGCGGCTTCATCACCGCGCGCACCGGCTCGGCCGTGGACGGCAACGCCATCCCCGTGCCGAAGCCGGAAGCGGACACGGCCATGGAAGCGGCCGCCTGCATCGGCTGCGGCGCCTGCGTCGCGGCCTGCCCAAATGCCAGCGCGATGCTCTTCGTCGGCGCGAAGGTTTCCCATTTTGCCCTGCTGCCGCAAGGCCAGGCCGAACGGACGCAGCGCGTCCTCAAGATGGTCCGCACGATGGACGAAGAGGGCTTCGGCAACTGCTCGAACTACCTGGAATGCGAAGCGGTCTGCCCGGCGGAGATCCCGGCCTCGGTTATCTCACGATTGAATCGCGAATATGCGATGGCGGCGGTGACGGACGGTGTGAGTTAGGCGGTTGAGCGGGAATCGGCCAGAGTAAATCCTGCTCATTTTATAGCCAGTATAAGACTGGCGTATCTTTTGCTCCTTTGGTCGGGCTATGGGTTTCTACATATCCCGAGGAAAACTTAACCGCCGCCGTCGCACCCTCGGCTTTACCCTGCCCGAGGTTGTCATCGCCGGGGCCATCCTGGCCATTTTCATCGCGGGTTCGGTGGCGACCATGGCGCAGATCAACCGCTGGGCGTCCGCCGCGCGGTTAAGGACCCTCGCTCTCGCGCTCGCCCAGCAGAAGAGCGACGAAGTGCTGACGACACCCTGGCAAACGCGCGGAACACGGCCCGCCGTCCTGGCCGCCGGGACGAACACCGAGTCCACGCTGCCGCTGAACAATGACGCGTTCAACAGTGCGGCCGGCTTGAGCAGCGCTTTCACCGCGCTGGATACGCCGGTCGGGGCCACGCGGACAACGCAGATTACCGACCTCTCCGCGCGGTCCGTCCGCGCAGTCGTGACCGTCACTTTCTCCTACCGCAACCGCCCCTACACCGTGAGCCTCACGACGCTGCGGACGACCGACGACATTTGAGCCCATGGGCCGCCGCCTTCACGCCTTCACCCTCGTCGAGTTACTCATCGCCGCGGCCATCTTTTCCCTCGTCACGGTCGCGCTCCTGGCTTTTGGCGCGACCTCCAGCCGGCTCATTGCGCGCAATCTTGCGACCAATCACAGCCACGAAACGATGCGCGTCTCCGATCTCGCGCTGCTCCGCGGTCTGCACGACGCCTCCTCGCCGTTCAGGTTGGTGGACTTCGACGGGACGACCTACACCGACGCCAGCCCGACGGCGACGACCGATCAGGACGCGCTCACCCAGCAGTTCGCGAGCACGCGGGCCAATGGCGTGCGCTTCCGCCGGCTCGCGGGCGGGCCTTACAAATTCAGCAGTGACGTGAAGGCCGGGGACACCATTTTGAAGTTCGATTTCGGGGTCGGCGGCAAGTTGCCTTACGTCCCGCAGGTTGGCGACAAGATCGCCATTCCGCTGCTCTCGCGGGAGTACGACATCACGGATGTCACCATCGTTCCGACCACCGGCAGCACCATTGGCGCGGTGACCATTTCGGACTCCTCCGGCCTCGGCTTCACGATCGACGCGACGACCGCCGGCAATGTCACTACCGCGTATTTTTACCGCTCGACCGCCTACACGGTTTACGGCGGGCAACTTCGCTATCACGCGAACTACACCGGGACGAACAAGAGCAGCTTCACCATGGTCCGCGACAAGATCACCTCGCCGAAGCCGTTCGCGCTGCTCTTCGCGCCGAGCGCCTCGTCGAGCGACGGATTAAATCTGCGCATCTCTCTCGAATTCCACGACACCGGCTACAGCGCCCGGCGTTTCACCAACGGCACCGTGACCCTCCAGGCCACCGTCCCACCGCGGAACCGCCCAACCCCGATCTCTTCCACCAATGCGAGCTAACTCATCCTCCCGTCGTCAAGCTGGCGCCGGCCTGCTGGTCGCGCTTTTCACCATCGTGCTCACGAGTTTTGTCGTGGCCACGATCTTTTCCGTGACCAACAGCCATGTGAGCCTCGCACGGCGGACGGTGGATCGCGCCACGGCGGTCAGCTACGCGGACGGCGTCATCGAGAGCCTCTACGACCAATGGCGCCAGGCGATGATCAATGTGACGACCAGCGCCGATCGCAATGGCGGTCTGGCGAACAGCGCGCTCACCAGCACGCTGAAGGCACCTACGAGCAGTGAGTTGCCCCCGCCGACGGGAGTCGGCCTGAGCAGTTGGAGCGTCACGGCCTGCACCCCGCTCCTCACGCCGACCACCGACGCCGCCGGCCGGCCGATCGCGGAAAACGGCACGCGCTCGCGGATGCGCGTCCGCCTTTATTATGTGGCCAGCGCCACCGTGCAGTTCCGCGGGCCGACGGGCAACAACACGGCCAACGTGCAACGCGTCTTCGTTCGAGCCGGGCGGAACCTTTTTGACAATTTTTTCTTCGGCACCCAGCCGAATATCGAATTCCATCCCGGCCCCGAAATGTTCGTCAACGGCACCGTCTTCGTCGGGGGGAATCTTTTCACGGCGCACAATTCGTTGAATCTGCTCAAGGACGTGACCTTCACCGGCTCCCACACGCACGACTATCGCAAGGAGGATTCGCGCTCCGGGAAGACGAAGCCGGACATCGGCAGCGGCGGGCTCGACGATAACTGGGACATCAACAACCCCCCGCGCATGGGCGATGATCAGAAGCTCTTCGACACGCTCACCTCCAGCCTCGATCCGAACTTCACCGACGACCCGATCAGCAACGACAAGGACTCCGACGGCAACCTCAACAATGACGGTTATCACGAGATCATCGAGGAGCAGGTGGCCGTGACCGATCCGAAAAAGCCCGACCCGCTTCAGCTCGATCCCGTGACCAGCGAGCGGCTGGCGAGCAATGCCGACTACCGCATTTACGTCGATGCGGCGAACAACGTGAACATTTTCAAAGGCGCCTCAACGACCGCGCTCCCTGCGTCGAACAGCGAATACAAGGCCATCGCCGGCGCGCTGACGACGAACACCGCGCTGCGCGATGTGCGCGATGGCGATAACGTGCGTGTCGTCACGCTTGATATCGGCAAGATCACGACCGCGCACAAGGCGGCCGGCGTGGTCGATTCGGTGGGCGGCAATGATGGCTATGTCTTCTACCTCGCGGACAAAAGCGGCGGCACGAGCGTGGCGACCCAAGTCGTCAATTCATCGAGCGGCAAGAGCACGGCGGTCACCAGTTCGCGGTCGCGCGGGGTGAAGCTGGTCAATGGCGGCACGCTGCCCGATGTCGGCCTGACGGTCGTCTCGCCCAACGCCGTCTATATCAAAGGCGACTATAACACCGGCAGTACCGGCAGCACCCAACCGTCCTCCAATACCGCGACTTCCTACACGCCGCCCAAGGACACGCCGAGCCCGGTCGTCGGCACCTACACCCGCCCGCCTTCGGCGGTCGCCGGCGACGCGGTGAACATCCTCTCGAACGCCTGGAACGACGCCAACTCGCTGCTCGACAAAAGTTCCCGTGAAGCCAAGAGCACGACAATCAACACCGCCATCGTCGCCGGCAGCGTGCCAACGACTACGAGCAGTTACAGCGGCGGCATCGAGAATTTCGCGCGCTTCCATGAGGACTGGAGCGATTCCTACTTCACCGTCTATGGCGCGCTCGCGCTGCTCTACGATTCCGCCCAGGCCACACGCCCGTGGAGCGCGGCGGACTACACGCCGCCGCAGCGCCGCTGGTATTACGACACCCTGCTGCAGGACAACAACCCACCCGGCTTCCGCGTCGCTCGCGTCTATAGTCGCGGACGGTGGACACAGCGCTGAGCGATGAAGCGATTGTTTTTTGGAATTTTGACCCTGGTCGCCGCGTTTCCGCGCCTGGTCGGCGCGCTCGACCTCACACCCGTCGAGAGCTGGCGCGAGCAGGAAGGCTTTCGCATCCCGACGCTGATCTTCAACGATCCGGCCGGGAAAGTGCGCTACCAGCCGCCCGCTGATTGGCGCATTAACGGCGGCCCGGACACGCTCTCATTTTACCCGTCGCAGCAGGAGGCGTTCATGCAGTTCCGCCTCGTCGCGCGGAAGCCGGAGCCGGCGGCGATCACGGGTGCGGCGGAAGATCTTGCGAAATGGAGCCTGCCGTTTCTCCCGGCGGATGCGGCAGATGCGACGTTGGCCGAAGAGCGTCCCAGCCCATTCACTTTGAGCGGTCGGTCGAGCCGCGAATTCATTTACACGTATCGCGCGGGCGGGCAGCGCTTCCGCACCGCAGTGGCGATCTGCGATCTCGATGAGCGGCAGCGGTTTGTCGTCGTCATCACCGCTCGCAGCGCAGATTTTTCCGCGATTCACGACACCGGCATCGCGAGTCTGTTTAGTTGGAGCCAGCGAAAGTGAAGCGTAGGCGGGACTTCCCAGTCCCGCTTTATCCCAAACGGCCGCCCCAGAAATGCGGCTCTGGGAAGAGCCGCCTACTTTGACGCCCCAGAAATGCGGCTCTGGGAAGAGCCGCCTACTTTGACGCCTCTAGTTTGCCTTGGGCGGCATTTCGTCCCCCGGCAGCAACTCCTGCCAGGTGCGGATGATTTGAAACGAGCGCTCCGCGGCCTCGGCAAAATTGCGCTCGCTAGCCGTGGTGACGAGAACGAGTTGATCCTCCGCGTTCAAATTCAGGAAGGTCACGCTGATCGCCAGAATGGCATCCACCGCTTCACAGGAATAGACGAAGCGGCGGCCTGTCCAGCGATTGATCGGCAGCGGATCGACCACTTCCTCCAGCGCCTTGACGTCCTTGACGCCCGGCGGCAGCAGACGGCGCGCGGCTTCGCGGTAACGTTCCAGCGCGATGCCGTCAAACGGCTGGTCGCCCGTCATCGGCGAGGGCTTGATGAGGAACGTCGCGCCGGGAACTTTGGTGAAACGGAAGACCACCCCGCCGGCCCCGGGCTCGACCTTGGTCTCCTGATTGACCCGGACGCCGATCTTCTTTTCGCCATCCGCGAAATAGAGCCGCCGGTTGGCGACGCCGTCGATGAAAGTATCGATGTAACGCGGTGTCAGATCGACCGCGGGCGCCGGCCATCCCAGGACCAGCAGCCCTCCGCAAAGAAAGTTCACTTTCCGCATGACGATCAAAGAGCGCCTACCATTTCGCCCAGGTGCCCCGGCTCCAGGAGACCGCATCCGGGCTGCCGGGAGGCGCGACGCTGCGATAGTTGATGTCGAAATTCCAACGCCGCAAAGGCGGGCGATAAATGACGCCGGTATCCCATTCGCCCGTGGCCACTTTGCTTTGGTAGAGTTCGACCATCGAACCGTAGTAGGTGCAGTAGTCGCCGTCCCAATTTTCGAGGAAGCGGGCGAAATTGTTCGCCCCGCCGGAATAGCCGTACTGGCTGCCGCTCGCCGGTTGATGGCCGGAGGGCATGAAGCCGCCCATGATGGCGACGTTGTAAGTCGTGTTGCTCGCCGGGCGGTTCGTCAGCGAGAGCGAGGCGTTGGCGTCCGCCCAGTTATTGGAAAGAAATGTCACTGCGTCGGCCAGCACGGCGGCGGGTTTGCGGGTGTAGCCGGAGACGACCGGGCTCGCGGTGTTGGAAGCGTTGCCGCTGCCATTCGCCGGCACCGAGTTCGGATTGGTGGTCGTCCCGGTGTTGTAATCGCCCTGGATATAGACCGGATTTTCGCTCGCGACCGTCAGACCGTTGTTCGGCAACTGCCCGCCGTTTTTGAGCCGGATGGCCTTGGGATTGGTGCCGGTGGTGGTGCGATCCTTGATGTAAATGACGTTATTGAAGCCGCTGATTCCGCCGTTGATCGTCGTGCGCAGCGCGGAAACATCGACCGTGCTCACGTCCATGCTTTTGCCTTCGCGTTGATCATAGACCGCGACCTTGGTGCTCACCGCGGCCCTGATGGCTGTGTTTTGCGCGGTGGTCAGCGTGGTCCCGTTCTGCCCGGTGACCGTCACGGTCGTGCCATTGATATCGACGACCACGCCGGCCTTGTTCGACATGCGGCGCTTGGAAAATTCCGGCGGATCGGTGGAGCCCGAATTCGCGGTTTCGATGAGTTCGCGCATGCCGTCGTTATTGGGATTCGCATCCGCGGTATCCACGACCGCCGAAGGCTCGGTGCCGAGCGGCTCCATGCGCGAGACCTGATGCAACTGCTGGCTTTCGCCGCCATTCGAATAGATGGGATCCCTCCAGGCATTAGCCTGCCAGCCGCTCCAGGTGTTCGCGTAGGGCGGGTCGGTATTGTCCGAGTAGCTGAGCACGTAGGAAACCTGATCCTGGAACGTGAGGTCGGCCCCGGCCTGGCCGCTGAGGTAGGCGGCGGAGTTCGTGTGGACGAGACCGCTCACCACCATCCCGGCGGCGCGATAGATCTCGATGTTATGCTCGAAGAAGAACATCGCCTGGAAAAGCGGCACCTCGGAATATTGAAAGCGGCGCTTCACTCCGACGCGGAAATTGTAGCCGCTGGTCTGCATCAGTTTGGCCTTGGCGAGGTAGCTGAAGGTCCGTCCGCGCCAGCCCGGATAGCTGGCCAGATCGATCGTCACCGGCGTGGGCGTGGCCACGGGTGCGCCGAATTCGTCGAGGGCATCGATCCGCAGCGGACCGGACTCAACGCTCGGGGCGTAGGCCAGGCCGGGGAACGCCGGGCCGGTAAGCGCAGCGTTCGCCTCGGTGGTGGTCAGGGCACGGTTATTAACGGCGATGCGCTTTTTCCAGAGGCCAAACGCGTACTCGACCGCCCCTTCCGCCGCGGAACTCGCCGCGGCATAGTCGCGGCTCCGATCGCTCAGCCGGCCCGTGTTGCTGGTCACGTTCAAGGCCACCGCGACGAAGCCGGAGGTGATCGCCACGACGATGAGCGCGACCATCAGGATATTGCCGCGCTGGCCGGCAGAGGGTGAGCGTTTCATGGATTTACCTTGGGGCGGATTTGGACATCGACTCGGGAAAACGTGTTAAACTGATCGCTCTGTTTGCCGAGCAGCCGCTGGTCGAATTTGTTCGCGCGCACCCGGAATGACATGTTCACAAAGCTCTTGGTCTGGTTGGTGATCAGCGTGAACGGCGTGGCGTCATCGGACTGCATGCCGACCTGGTCGGTGAGCACGGTGTACTTCGTCGCGTCGCTCAGGCTCGCCGTGAGGTCGTAGGAGGGGTAGTAGCGCAGTTCGCGTTTCGCCCCATTCGGCATGACGATCAGCGCCACGTTGCGGACCAACCTGGCCGTGAGGGTGGTCGAGGAACCAGTCACGGCGCTGCCCAGCGACGCAGCCAGCGTGGTCGTCATGGACTGTCGCAACAGCCCATCCACCGTGCCCGTGCTGATCCCGGAAACCCGCGGTCGCAACGTCGCCGCCTCGCCGTCGATCCGGACGATGTCACCGATGACCGGCACCGGCGGAGAAGCCAGAGGGTCCGTCGAACGTTGCAGCGTGAGCGCTGTGGTGGTCGCCGGCAGGCCGGTCACCGGCACCGACAGGACGTAAGGCGCTCCGACGAAACGATCGAAGCGAATGCCGGCTGCCGGACCTGCCGTGGCGTTGCCGGAAGTATCAATGAGCGTCGGCATCGAGTCGGCCTGCTGGAGCAACTGCTCGGTGCGATCCAGCGAGTTGCGCAGCGCATTACTCGTCATGTTCAGCGCCAGATTGCGCGCCGAAAGCATGGTGCCCGTATTCAGGATATTGAAGATCCCCACGCCCACAATCGTCGCGGCGAACGCGCCCATGAGCGTCTCGACCATCGAAAAACCTGCCTGCCGGCGATGAGCGGACGTCTTCATCCCTAGTCGAGCGTGCGGAGCGTGGTCATCGCGTAGGAATAGGGCCGGCCGCGGTAGGTGTAGCTCAGGCTGAAGGTGACGCGCCGGATATCCGCGCCGTCCGCGTTCGATTCCGCGATGACAAACCGCGTCAACGTCCCCTTGATGAAGGCGGTCGCGCCATCGCGCAGCAGGGCGACGTTCACCAGATTGTCGCCACCACCGTCGTCATCATAGACAGCACCGGTCGCCGGCGTGATCGCCAGGATGGGGGGCGGGAGCGCCGAGGTGAAGGGTACGCCCATGGCGGTATCGATATTCCGTTGCACCACCGCCCGCGCATTATTGAGGGTGCGCATCGTCGCCGCTTTGCGATTCATCAAGACCAGCGCCTGCACGCTCGCCAGGCCGACAATGACGATGATCGCCGTCGCAATCATCACCTGAACCAGAGTAAAACCCGCGGTCCTGCCTTGGGGCAAGGGCACCGCGGGTCGGGAAGACGTGGGCATTAACCCACTTAAAAAGCACACCGGGTGCCATTTGGCAGCCCCAAATTAGGGAGGAATACTACCCCATGCCACCGTTTGATTTACAAGGCGGCCGCGATGGCTTCGCCCATCTCGCGCGTGCCGACCCGGCGGGTTCCCTCGCTCCAGATGTCTCCCGTGCGCAGACCGTCGTCGATGACCTTCCGCACTGCCGCTTCGATGGCGTCCGCGGCGGCGTGTTCGCCCAACGAATAACGCAGCATCATGGCGGCGGAGAGAATCTGCGCGATCGGATTGGCGATCCCCTTCCCGGCAATGTCCGGGGCCGTCCCGCCGCTCGGTTCGAAAAGCCCAAACCGCCCCGTGGCCGTCTCCTTCACCCCGAGACTCGCGCTCGGGAGCATGCCGAGCGAGCCGGCGATCATCGCCATCTCGTCGCTCAGGATGTCGCCGAAGAGATTTTCCGCGAGCACCACGTCGAAGCCGCGTGGGTTCTTGATGAGCTGCATCGCGGCATTGTCCACGTAGAGGTGGTTGAGCGTCACGTCCGGGTACTCCTTGGCAACCTCCGTCACCGTCTGCCGCCAGAGCACGCCATTTTCGAGGACGTTCGCCTTGTCGATGGATGTCAGCCGCTTGCCGCGCTCCTGCGCCGCCTTGAAGGCGACGTGGGCGATCCGCACGATCTCGCTTTTCTTGTAAATCATCGTATCCACCGCCACCGGCTCACCATTCTCCTCGTGCCGGCCCTTGGGCTGGCCGAAATAAAGGCCGCCCGTCAATTCGCGCACGCAGAGGACATTAAAGCCCCCTTCGATGAGCGATTCCTTGACTGGCGAAGCGTGGGTCAATTTCGGGAAACAGACCGCCGGGCGCAGATTGGCGAACAGGGCGAAGTGCTTGCGCAACGGCAGCAGCGCGGCGCGTTCCGGCTGTTCATTCGGCGGTAGCGATTCCCACTTCGGCCCACCGACCGAGCCAAATAAAATCGCGTCCGCCTCCCCGCAGATCCGCAGGGTTTCCTCGGGCAGTGCCCGGCCATCCACGTCGATCGCGATGCCGCCCACGCGGGCCTCGGTCAGTTGGAGTTGGAAGCCAAAATTTTTCTCGACCACCGCCAGCACGCGCCGCGCTTCGACCATCACTTCGGGGCCAATGCCATCGCCCGGGAGAACAGCGATTTTGTAAGATTTCATAGGGCGGCAGAGGGTAGTGAACGTCCGCCTTTTGCCAATCGCAAAGAACCCCCGGGAACGAAATCACGAAACTCGAAATCCGAAACGAATTTCAAAGAGGAGAAAACCGGGAAAAAAAGAAACGCCCCCGCGCGGAGCACCCCTCGCTATCCGTCGTTCCCTTCCTTCGAATTTGGTTCGAATTTCGGATTTCCTCCTCCTATTCCCAGCGATCCACGATCGCCCGCAGATCCTCCACCACCGTCTCCACTTTCTTCAAGTCGCGCCGCCGCCCCTTGGCCGGCTTCACTTCGAGCGAGCGCAGCAACATCAGCATGTCGCGCAGGTCCGGGGTCCGGCTGCCAGGCAGCTTTTTCTTCGACGCCGCATCGGCCACCACCGTGGCATGCAGTTGCGTGATCTCGCCCTCCAGTTGCGCGGCGTAGGTGCCAACCAGGTCGCGGAAGGTCTTGCGCAGAAAAGCCAGTTCCTCGGCGACAGTCTGGAGCGGAAGGGCGGAGGGGGGCTTGGCTTTGGGGTCGTCTTTCACAAGAAGCAATTACAACAAGGAGGCTGAAAGCGCCAGACATTCACCGTCAAGAAGCCGTTTGTGACTTTCTGGCAACACAACACCCGAAAGCGTCAACGCAGCCAGCGTCTCAACGCCGTTCGGGTATGGGCATCGCGGACGTGCTTGCGATACGACGCGCGCAAAATTTGCGCGACCGACTTCCGCTTCGTCGGCGCGGGACGCGCCCGCGGAAGCTGGAACTGATAACCGATCTCGTGATCGAAGACGTGAACTTGCATGCCTGCATAACAAGCAGGAAGCATGAGCAGAACAGGTGTCGGCGATGTTACGAACGGGTAAATTCCTCACCGGTAGGTATTAGAACTTTTGCCTTTCCCTGGCAGGCATCGTTCTATCGCCGGGCATGAAGCATTATCGCACCGGCTGGATCTCCGACATTCATCTCGGTTCCCGCGGGAGCAAGGCCGAAGCCCTGCTCGAGTTCCTCCGCGAATACGAGTTTGAGAAGCTCTACATCGTCGGCGATTTCATCGACGTCTGGTCGCTTCGCCGCGGCATCTACTGGCCGCAGTCGCACAACGACGTCATCCAAAAAATCCTCCGCGCCGGGCGCAAAGGAACCCGCGTCATCTACATCCCCGGCAACCACGACGAATTCGTCGCCGGCTTCTTCGGCCACTTCGGCGCCGTCGAGATCATGCCCCGCGACATCCACACCACCGCCGATGGCCGCCGCCTGCTCGTCATCCACGGCCACGAACTCGACACCGTGGTGCAAAACATCAAGTGGCTGGCCTTTGTCGGGGATGTCGGCTACCAGCTCCTCCTCAAGCTCAACCACCCGGTCAACACCATCCGGCACCGGCTCGGTCTCGGCTACTGGTCGCTCAGCGCCTACGTGAAAAAGAGCGTGAAGAACGCGGTCAGCTTCATCGGCGCCTTCGAGCAAGCCATCGTGCAATACGCCCGGCGCGACAACGTCGAGGGCGTCGTCTGCGGCCACATTCACACCCCCGTCATCCGCACCATCGAAAACACCGCCTACTACAACAGTGGTGATTGGGTCGAAAGCCTGTCGGCGCTTGTCGAAGACTTCAACGGCCACATCGAATTGATCACCAATTACGGCGCCGACGCCGCGCTCCTCCCCTACGTCCCCATCGACGAAGGCAAGACCACCCCGCCGGCGCTCCTCGCTTCCTAGCGACCGGCGCCTGCCGCCGCCTTAACCGAGATACGGCGATGAGAACCGCGGATTACGCGAATTGCGCAGACACCTCCGACCAGACTTCGATCGAGCAGACCTAGCTGGCAAAAATCTCAGTCATTTCGATTTTTCCTCCGCGGACTTTGGGAGCGCAGAGCTGCCGAGTGCGAAGCTTACCGGTGCCGACTTTGGCCAGGCGAATCTGGACGGGGCTAGCTTCGGGAGTGCGGAGGCACCCCGTGCAAACTTCGCCGCAGCGTCTCTCTCGGGAGCCTCGTTCGACGGCGCGAACCTTCGCGCAGCAAACTTTTGCAGCGCGATTCCTTTTGCACAGATTTTCGGAACGCGGACCTGCGTGGTGCAATTTTAGCAGCGCCGCTCTAACCGATGCCGATTTCCGACGGGCGGTTTTCGGTCGGTGCCGGTTGGGAGTGAGCGGGATTTTCACAATCCGGGGATTGACGGAGGTGCGCCGAGCCGATACTTCGCGGCGCATGTTTGTCCGCCGCTTCCTCGCTCTCACGATGTCCTGGGCCGCGCTGGCGATGGCGCCGGGGGCCGGAGCGGCGGAGATCGTGATCAGCGTGAAGAAACAGACGATGACCGTAATGGAAGGACGCACGCGCAAGGCGGAGTTTCCCATTTCGACGTCCAAGTTCGGCCTTGGTGACACCTTCCACAGTTTCCGCACGCCCACGGGCACGTTCGCCATCCAGCGCAAGGTCGGCGATAATCTGCCTTCCGGCGCGGTCTTGAAAGGGCTGCATTTCACGGGGGAAGTGCTGCGCCCTGATGCTGCCGGGCGCGACCCCATCGTCACGCGCGTTCTCTGCCTGCGCGGCCTGGGTATTGGCAATCGCAACGCGGCGGCGCGCGGGATTTACATCCACGGCACGCCGGAGGAGAAGCGGATTGGGCAACCGGCGAGCTACGGGTGCATTCGGATGCGTTCGCGCGATGTGATCGAACTCTTCAACGCAGTGCCTGTCGGCACCCTCGTGACCATTAGCGATGTGGGCGGTCTCCTCGCCAGCACTGCTGCGGCTAAGGCCGACCTGCACGGGGACGACTGGTATCGTTAGTTAGGGCGGCTGCCCAAGAGGCAACCTGCGGCGATTCGGAGCGGAGTGACCTTGATGACGCCGACGGAAGGTCACGCAGTCGAAGAGCCGCACCCAAAAGAAGGCAGTCTGGTCAAGTCACCAGAACCGTCGCGGGAAATGCTCCGAGATGCTTCGAGTCCGTCCTGCCAGACCGGAGTTCTGCGTGGGCGCGCTGCCCATGACCTTCCCCGCAAGGTTCATTGCCCGCCACCAGCGAAACTCCGGTTTGTGAGTGCCTCAGATTGACTGACGAGTGGACGCAGACGGTCGCCTAAGCCGCCGCCAACGGCAGGCGAAGGATGATCGCGGTGCCTTGGCCGAATCGGCTCTGGGCGGACACGGTGCCGCCGTGGAGGTGGACGATGTGTTTGACGATGGAAAGGCCGAGGCCGGTGCCGCCGTGCTCGCGGGTGCGGGCTTTGTCGGCGCGGTAAAAGCGCTCGAAGATGTGCGGGAGGTCGGCGGGCTGGATGCCGATGCCGGTGTCTTCGACGCGCACGGTGATGGCCGCGGAGTCGCCGGCCGCGCGCAGGGTGATGCGGCCGCCGGGCTCGGTGTATTTGACGGCGTTTTGCAAGAGGTTGTGGAGGACTTGCTCGAGACGGCGGCGGTCGGCCATGAGGTGTGGCAGGTCGGGCGCGAGGTCGAGCTCGAGGGTGAGCTTTTTCTCCTCCATCTTGCCCGCCCAATCGTCGGCGACGGTTTGGATGAGTTCGGCGGGCGACAATTCCTGGCGCTCGATCTTTTCGTGACGCGCTTCGAGCCGGGCGATGGTCAGGAGGTCTTCGAGCAGGGCGTTCAGGCGCGAGGAGTGTTTGCACAGGGTCGCGAAGATTTCGGCCTGCTGCGCGCGCTTCATCGTGGGCTCGTCGCGGAGATTTTCGAGGTAGCCCTGGAAGATGGAGAGCGGGGTGCGCAGCTCGTGGGAGACGTTGGCGACGAACTCGCGGCGGACTTCTTCGAGCTGCTTAAGCCGCGAGATGTCGCGCACGATCATGACCACGCCGGGCGCGCCGCTCTGCTCGCGCATCGGGACGGCGTGGACGGCAAAGTGGCGCGGGGGCTTGATCGCGGAGAGGGTGACTTCGCCGGTCTGCGCTTCGTTGGTCTGGAGCGCGGCGGTGACCATTTCCTCGAAAGCAGTCTCGCGCAAGGTGCGCAGGACGGTCTGCCCGAGGGGATCGCCTCTCACCTCGAAGAGCTGGAGGAACGACGGATTGACGAGGCGCAGGATGTGGTGCGCATCGACGACCATGACGCCCTCCTTCATGCTCGCGAGGATGGTGCGGAGGTTGAAGGCGTCGTGGCTGATCTGCCGTCGCAGGCGCTCCTGCTCGGCGGCGAGCTTCTCCAGCGGAAAGGTGGCCTGCGCGTATCGCCCGCCGTGGCGAAAGACGAATCCGCCGGGCGTGCGGCCTTCACCCAATTCGTCGAGCAGTCGCCCCAAGTGCCGCCAGTCTTTCGCGTCGCGGCGCCGGACCCACCACCACGCACCCGCAATCATCGCCGCCACCACCCAGCCGAAAATCATCTCCATCGTCGCTAGTGAACCGGCTCAACGACGCGGTAGCCGAAGCCACGGATGGTCTCGATGCAATCCGCGGACGCGCCGAGCTTTTCGCGCAGGCGCCGGATGTGGGTATCGACGGTGCGGGTGTCGATGACGCTCTCGTAACCCCAGACGTCGTTGAGCAGGGTGTCGCGGCTCTGGACACGCCCGCGCCGCTCGATGAGCAGGGCGAGGAGCTTGAATTCGGTGGCGGTAAAGTCGATCGCCTTGCCGGCGACGGTGATTTCGTAACGCGAGCGGTCGATGCGGATGTCGCCGAGCGAAAGATGATCGGTCACGTCGGCCGAGGCACTGGCGCGGCGCAGGATGGATTTGACCCGCAGGACTAATTCGCGCGGGGAAAAGGGTTTGGTCATGTAATCGTCCGCGCCAAGTTCCAGCCCGACGATGCGATCCACTTCCTCGGCTTTCGCGGTGAGCATAATAATCGGGATCTGGCTCGTCGCAGGTTCCTTCTTCAGGACCTTGCACACTTCCAAACCCGACATCTCCGGCAACATGAGATCGAGGACGATAAGCGCGGGCAGCGTCTCGCGCGCCTGGTTCAGCGCGCTCACTCCGTCCTCCGCCTTGAGGACGTTGTAACCGGCATTCTTCAAATTCATGGACACGAGCTGGAGCACGTCCGGCTCGTCGTCGGCCACCAGAATGCGTTTGTTCGCGGCTTTGTTGCTCATGTGGCGCGGAGTCTAAAATCGACGCGCCCTCCGGCAAGGGGGGCGATGTGACATTCCTGTAACACGCCGGCGGCACCGAAGGCGCGGAAAAAGGCCTGACCGAACTCCGCCGTTACGCCTTCAACTCCGCGCCGGTATTGGCGTCGGTGATGGTGAACTTTTCGTGATGCAACGCCGGATCAGCGCGGAAAGTGAGCCGGCCGGCGTAGCGCCGCTCGATCTCGACGAGCAGTTCCTCATCTTCCGTCCGCAGGCGGTTGAGGACATGGGGATGCACGATGATTTTGATCTCATGGATGGTGTCCAGATACTTGCGCATGACCTGATGCAATAAACGCTGGAGTTCGACGCTCATGGTCATCGCGCTCTTCACCTTGCCGCGGCCTCCGCAATACGGACAAGGCTCGAAGACCGCTCCGCTGATGCTTTCGGCGGCGCGCTGGCGGGTCATTTCCATAAGGCCGAGCGGGGAAATGGGCAGGACGTGGGTCTTGGATTTGTCGCGCTTCAGTCGGTCCTTCATGCGCTGATAGACCATCTGCTGGTCCTTGCGCTGTTTCATATCGATAAAGTCGCCGATGATCAGGCCGCCGATGTTGCGCAGGCGCATCTGGCGGGCCATTTCGTCGGCGGCTTCGAGGTTGGTTTGCAGAATGGTTTTGTCCGCGTTGGAACCTCCCTTGTTGCGCCCGGTGTTGACGTCGATGGCGATGAGCGCCTCGGTTTCGTCGATCACGATGTAGCCGCCGCAGGGCAACCAGACCTGCCGATGGAAGGCGTCGTCGATTTGTTTCTGGACGTTGTAGCGCTCGAAGATCGGGGTGGTGTCCTGATAATGGCGGATGCGGCTGGCCGAGCGGCGGGAGATCTGGCCGACGATCTCGATCATGCGTTTGACGGCGTTCTCGTCGTCGCAGATGACTTCGTCGATTTCGTCGGTGAGGAAGTCGCGCACAGTGCGCTCGATGAGGTCGGGCTCGGCGAAGACACAGGCCGGTGCGGGCTTCGTTTTCATCGCGTCCTCGATGGCCTTCCACTGTTCGAGGAGATAGGCGAGGTCGCGGACGAAGTAGCGGGCTTTCTGCCCCTCGCCGACCGTCCGGACGATGACGCCGATGCCTTCCGGCACGGCCAGTTCCTTGAGGATCTTGCGGAGGCGGTCGCGCTCTTTCGGACTTTCGATCTTCCGCGAAATGCCGCTCTGCTCGGAATACGGCATGAGCACGAGAAAGCGCCCAGCGAGCGAAAGATTGGTCGTGATGCGCGGGCCCTTGGTGCTGATCGGGCCTTTGGTGACTTGCACGAGGACTTCGGAACCGACGGGGTAAATTTTCGGGATGTCCGCCGCGGTGATGCGTTTGCTTTCCTTTTTGCCGCCGCCCGCGCGCTCCACCTGCTCGACGCCACTGTCGAGCGCCGCGGGCAGCGCGTCCCAGAAATGAAGAAACGCATTTTTCTCGAAGCCGATGTCCACGAACATCGCTTTGAGGCCGTGCTCGATGTTGCGGACACGGCCCTTGAAAATGCTGCCGACAATGTTGCGGTCGGTTTCGCGCTCGATGGAATATTCCTCGAGGATGCCGCCTTCGAGAAGAGCGACCCGCCGTTCGAGTTTCTCGGCGTTAATAATGAGCTTGTTGCCGGTCTGGCGGGGAGCCAGGCCGATCAATCGTTTGACGCGTTCGGTCATGGAAAGGAGTTTGGGGTAAAGCTGTTTGAGCACGGGGAGGTCAACGCCTCGGAGGACCTGCCGGCCTTGGTGGTGGCGGGTTCGGTGCGGAGGGTTTCGCACCGAAAAACTTTTGGAAGAAATTGCGCTTGTCCGCAGGTTGCGCGGTCGAGTTGCCGCGCCCATCGCGCACTTTGCCCCGCGCATCGGCGTCCGCCCGGATGTCGGGCCGGGCGCCGATCTGCTTTTGATCCTTGGGTTTGATCGGAGCGTCCACATGGTCGGCGGTTTCGCGATCTTCGGAGATGGCTGCGACCTGAGCGTTCTTGGTGTAGTCCACGGCCTCGATCGGGGCGAAGCTGCCCTTCGCCGGTTCGAGCTTGGCGAGGCCGGGATCGTAGCCTTTTTCGAGCGCGAAAGTTTCCTCCATGATTTTCTGCGCAATGGGCGCGGAAACGCCGCCGCCCGACTTCGCGCCCTGCACCATCACGCAGACCGCCAACTGGGGATCGTCGTACGGGGCGAAGGTGATGAACCAAGTGTGGTTGTCCTGCTTGTTGCCGCGCCAAAACTGCGCGGTGCCCGTCTTGCCGGCCACTTCGATGCCCTTGATCTGCGCGCGCTTCCCAGTGCCGCCGGCTTCCTGCACGACCTTCCACATGCCGCGCCGCACCTGCTCGATTTGCTCCGCCGTGACGCCCGCCGCCCGCAGATCCGCGCGCACCACCGGATCTGGCGGCGCGACCAGCTTGCCGGTCTCGGGATCGACGACGTCCTTCCCTTGCTGGTCGGTGACGCGCAAGACCAACCGCGGCTGGTAGGAAATGCCCCGATTGGCGACCGTCGCCGTGACCATCGCCATCTGGAGCGGCGACGCGAGGACGAAGCCCTGACCGATGGAGGTGTTGGCCGTGTATCCTTCCGACCAGCGTTCGGTGGGGCTGATCATCTTCAACCAATTCGGACTGGGCAGAATTCCAGGGCTTTCACCGGTGAGCGGAATGCCGGATTTTTTGCCGAGCCCGAGTTGTTCACCGACCGCGACGATGTTGTCGATCTTGGCGGCATTGCCCCACTGGTAAAAAAAGGAATTGCACGACTGCTTGAGCGCATCAGCGAGGGCGAGGTTGCCGTGCGCGCCGCCTTTCGAGGCGATCCAGCATTTCATGTATTTGTTGCCGTAGGTGACGCCGCCGGAGCAGTTGTAAGTGCGGGTCGCCGGCAACCCCGCCCGCAACCCGGCGAGGGCGATCGGCACCTTGTAGGTCGAGCCCGGCGCGTAGCTTTGGATGGCGCGGTTGGTCAGGGGATCGGTTTCGTCATCCATGAGCACCTTCCACGCATCCTTCGAGACGCTCGGGATGAACGTATTCGGGTCGTACGACGGGACGGTGGCCATCGCGAGGATGTCGCCATTCTTCGGATTGACCACGACGGCCGCGCCACGACCGACCGCGCGCAGTGCCCGCTCGGCGATATATTGGATGCGGGCATCGATGGTCAGAATGACGTTATTGCCCTGCTTGGGCGGTTCGCGGCGCAGTTCGCCTTCGATGATGCCCTTGACGTTGCGCGTCATGACCCGCACCCCGGGCGTGCCGCGAATCCATTTGTCGTAGGCCAGTTCGATCTGCGATTTCCCCTCCACGTCCGGGGAGTAAAAGGTGAAGTTCTTCACGTCGGGCAATTCGTCGATATGCGGCGGCGCGCCCACGTAGCCGAGCAGATGGGCGCCGAGCGCGCCATAGACGTACTGGCGCACGGGCTTGACGGAAATTTCCACGCCGGGGAGCCCGACATCGTGTTCGGAGAAACGCGCGATCGTCGGGAAGTCGAGTTCTTCCTGATAGGTGAAGGGGACCAGGGTGTCGTTGCGATAGTGCTTCTGCAACCTCTCGGAGTTGTAGTCCTGGCGCAGCTTCAATTGTTCGAGGCGCGGTTGCACGCTCTCATTCACGATCTGCACGATGTCCGCCTCCTTCATCTTCTTCTTCATCTGGCGGACGGTGGCCAGATATTCGTTCACCGGCACCGTCCCCCTTTCCTCCCGATAACCGCGAACCATGTCGGGCAGATAGAAGTCCACCTCGTAGCTGGCGCGGTTGGCCACGAGGGTGACGCCGTTACGGTCGCGGATCTCGCCGCGCACCGAGGGAATCCGCACGGTGACCTCGGAACGGTTGGCGATCTTTTTCGACCACACTTGCCCGCGCGCCACCTGTTCCCACCATAGCTTGGCCACTAATCCGCCCAGACCGCAGAGCATGGCAAAAGCCAGGAAAATGACGCGCCACTCGGCGCTGGGTCGGCGGGAAAATGTACTGGCCATATCAACGGGAACGACGGGCGTTCCTCTCCGGTTGCGGATCGAAACCGACGAGGAAGGCGAGATAGTTAAACGCGAAGAAAAAGAAGGGCGACAGCAGCACCGCGACCAGGCCAGTCCCGCCAATGCGCCACCAGATCTCCTTGTCGAAAAGGAAAACGACGGGCTCGCGACGGAAAGTGATCATGAGGTATTCGGCCAGCACAACAAAGGCGGTGCAGACGCCGCTGAGCAGGCAATGGATTTCCCAGCGCCCTCTTTGGAAGAGAGGCCGGAATCCGCCCATCAGCGCGCCGAGCGCCGCGTAGAGGACAATCGACCAGCCCATGGCGATTTCAACATTCCCCTCCACGCTCAGCACATTGAGGGCGTCCCACATCAACCCGCCACAGAAGGCCAGCGCCAGCATGCCGGGGACCGGCAGGGCCAGCGCCCCGTAAAACATGATGATCGGCAGGAAAAGGACTCGTGAGCCGATGACCGGCAGCGGTCCGATGAAGTGCTGCGCGACCAGCGCCACGAACATCCCGATGAGGAGCAGGAAAAAGAAGATCACTTGTTTTCTCCGACGACGACGAAGACGTCCTCCAGCGTGGTGAGATCGACCGCCGGGACCACGGTCGCGTGGCCGTCGAGTTCGCGCATCTTGAATTCCTTCACCTGGCCGACGAGCACACCCGAGGGAAATACTCCGCCAACGCCCGACGTGTAGATATTGGCGCCGGGCGCGATCTTGGCCTGCTTGGAGAGAAAGTTGAGCCCGATGCTTGGCGTGGAACCGCTCGAAGTCCGCTCCCCTTTGATGATCCCCTGCTCCTGGGTGCCCTCGACTTTCGCCGCCACGCGGCAGGTTTCGTCCGAGACGAGCACGACCGTTGCAGAATGTTCCGCCACGACCGTGGTCTTGCCCACCAGGCCGAGATCCGTCAGCACCGGTTGATCTTCCTTGATGCCGTCGGTGCTGCCGCGATCGATCACGACTTTGTTATACCAAGTCGAAGCATCCCGCGCGACGATCCGCGCCGGCATCAGCTTGAAGACCGCGCGCTCGCGATAGTCCAGCGAACTGCGCAGGCGGTTGTTTTCCGTTTCGAGACCGCGCAGCGTCTGGTTGGTCGCGCTCAATTCCTTGTTCGCGATCATCAGCCGCTGATTTTCCGATTCGAGTTGCTCCAGCGTCTTCAGTCCCTCGCGGAAATCGCGATACTTCTTTTCCATCGTCGAACCCGTCTTGAGGAACGGCGAGATGATGCCGAGGAAACCCGCCTGGACGCGCCGCATATTGTGCGGGCTGAGAAAAAGGATCAGTCCGGTGAGGACCGCGAAAACAAGAACGGATGGGATAATGAGGCGCCGGCTCATGCGTGGAGAATTCGGAATCCGAAACTCGAAATCCAAAACGATTTCGAAAGATCAGACAGGTTGGAAAGGCGGGGAGAACGCCCGCAGCGGTTGGGACATTTTGCCACCATCCCCCGATTGTTTCGATATTCGGATTTCGACATTCGGATTTCCGCGGTGAGGTTTCGCGGCAGGGTTCAGTGCCAGCGGCTATCGCTCGTTGCCACCTGACGCAGGAACTTGATCTCGCTGAGCGCGCGGCCGGTCCCTTCGGCGACAGCGCTGAGCGGATCTTCCGCGACATGCACGGGGAGTCCTGTTTCTTCGGTGAGCAAACGATCGAGGCCGCGCAACAGCGCGCCGCCGCCCGCGAGCACAAGCCCACGGTCAACAAGGTCGGCGGAAAGTTCGGGCGGGCAGCGTTCGAGGGTCACGCGCACCGAATCGACAATCGTCGAGATCGGTTCGAGCAACGCCTCGCGCACTTCCTGCGAGGTGATGGTTAAAGTCTTGGGCAGGCCGGCGACGAGATCGCGTCCCTTCACTTCCATCGTCGTCTCCTTCTCGATGGGATACGCGCTGCCGATCTTGATCTTGATGTCCTCCGCCGTGCGCTCGCCGATCATCAAATTGTAGGCCCGCTTCATGTACTGGATGATCGCCTCGTCCAGTTCATCGCCCGCCACGCGCACGCTGCGGCAGAAGACGATGCCCGAGAGCGAGATCAGCGCGACCTCCGTCGTCCCGCCGCCGATGTCGATGATCATGTTGCCCGCCGCGTCCTGCACCGGCAGCCCACACCCGATCGCCGCCGCCATCGGCTCTTCGATGAGATGCACTTCGCGCGCTCCGGCCCGAAGCGCCGATTCCTTGACCGCGCGCTTTTCCACTTCCGTGATGCCCGACGGCACCGCGATCACGACCCGCGGGCGCGGCTTAAAGAACGCCCGGCGCGGATGCACCTTGTGGATGAAATGCCGGAGCATCGCCTCGGTGATCTCGAAGTCCGCGATCACGCCGTCCTTCAGCGGCCGGATCGCCACGATATTCCCCGGGGTGCGCCCGAGCATCCGCTTGGCCTCGTCGCCCACCGCGAGCACATGGCTGGTGCCGGCCTGAACCGCGACTACCGAAGGCTCCCGCAGGACGATGCCGTGATCTTTGACGTAAACGAGGGTGTTGGCCGTGCCGAGATCGATCCCGATATCGTTGGAGAACATCCCAAATAATCCATTAAACATTCAAAATAAGCCTCTTCGTAAATCGTGAAATTGGTGGCGGGAGTAACGCTCCTCGAAGCAGCGGCAGGCGCGGCGGGATTATCGTTCGTCCCGCCATCAAACAGGGCGCGCGCGGGTCGAAGAGCGGCTACTAATTAGGGGTGCCCCCCCGGCAGCGTCAAAAGAAATCGCGGATCAATCGCTCCTGCGCCATCCTCTCCTCCACCAGCTATGAACCAGCGCCGCATCCTCTTCCGCCTCGTCCCCATCGTCATCGCGGGACTCGTCGTCTTCTTCCAGTTCTTCTCGGCGGAGAAAGTGACCAACGAAGCGGGTCGGACCGCCCGTTACGCCCTGAGTTCCGAACAGGAAAAAGCGCTCGGTCTGCAAAGCTATCAGCAAGTCCTGAGCGACTTGCAGATCGTTGGCTCCGGGCCTGAATATGAACTCGTCAAAGGCGTCGCCCAGCGCCTCGCGGCGGCCACGGGAGATGCCGCGAAGAAATTTGACTGGCAGGTCTCCGTCGTCCGCAGCACGCAGATCAACGCCTTCTGCCTGCCCGGCGGCAAAATCGTCGTTTATACCGGCATCCTCCCCGTCGCCAAAACCGAGGCCGGCCTCGCCACCGTGATGGGCCACGAGATGGCGCATGCCACCCTGCGTCACGGCAGCGAGCGGCTGCTCACCCAGAAGGCGACCCAGACTTTTATGACCGGCGTCCAGGTCTCCGTGGGCGACATGAACTATGAGCAGCAGCGCGCCGTCATGGGGGCGCTCGGCGCGGGGGCGCAATACGGAATTCTCCTCCCCTTCAGCCGCGACCACGAGAGTGAAGCGGACGCCATCGGCCTGCGCTACATGGCCCGCGCCGGCTACGATCCGCGCGAAGCCGTCGAGTTCTGGAAGCGCATGGGCGAAGCGACCGCCCGGAGCGGTGACAAACCGCCCGAATTCATGTCCACCCACCCGAGCGACACCACCCGCATCCAGAATTTGAAAGCCCTTCTTCCCGAAGCGCTCAAAGAATATCAGCAAAGGCAGTGAGCGCGACCGCTCAGGCGGCTAGCGTCTCCTCCGCCACCTTCCCGCCCCCTGCGGCGCCTCCTCCACCGGCGAGGAGCGCTTCGATCCTGGCGATCAGCGTCTCGCTGCGATAGGGCTTCTGCAAATAGTCCGCGTGCGCGAGCAGCGCTTCCGGCGCCACAGTTTCCCGGCAGTGACCGGACACAAAGAGTACGCGCAGCCCCGGGATGCGCGGCATTAGCATCTCCGCGAGTTGCAGCCCATTGATCCGCGGCATGACCACATCGGTGATCAATCCCCGGATCTCACTTCCGTGCTTTTCCGCGAGCTGCAACGCCCGTTCCGCATCCTCCGCCGCGAGCACCGTATATCCCCGACCCTCAAGCATCAGCGTCGCCAGTTCGCGAATGTCATCCTCATCCTCGACCAGCAGCAGCGTCTCCCCGCCGCAGGAACTCGCCTGCGCGACCGTCTCCACGACAACGCCTCCCCCGACCACCTGCTCCGTGGCCGGGAGATAAATCACAAAACTGGTACCCTCGCCGATCTCGCTTTCAACCTCGAGGATGCCGCCGGCCTGCTTGACAATTCCGAAGACCGTGGCGAGTCCGAGACCTGTCCCCCGCCCCGCAGGTTTGGTCGTGAAAAACGGCTCGAAAATCCGCGCCTTGGTCGCGGCGTCCATCCCGCAGCCGGAGTCCGACACCTTCAACTGCACCCACGGATTCTCCGCGGAAACCTCATGCCGGGCGGCCATCGCGGGATCGAGCATGGCCGGGCCCGTCGAGATGACCAGCAGCCCCGATCCATTCATGGCGTCGCGCGCGTTGACCGCGAGATTGACCAGGACCTGCTGGAGTTGGTTGCCGTTGGCCACGATGGCTGGCAAATGCGGCGTCAGATGCAACTGCACGTCGATGTCCACCCCGATCAATCGGCCAATGAGCAGCGCGGCGTCCTTCACCGAATCGTTCAAGTCCAGCGGCTCCACGGAGAGCACCTCATTGCGGCTGAAGGTGAGCAGCGGCCGGGTGAGCGCCGCCGCGCTTTCCCCGGCCTTCCGCACCGTGCGCAGGAATTCCGCCGCCGCATGGCGATCACTCAGTTGCGCCATCGCGCACTCCGTCCCTCCCAGGATCACCGTCAGCAAATTATTAAAATCGTGCGCAATCGCCCCGGCGAACTTGCCCAGCGCATCCATCTTCTGCGCCTGCTGCAATTCCCGTTCCGCCTTGGCGCGCTGTTCCATCTCCTCCCGCAGCGCCTTGTTCGCCCGCCACAATTCCGCAGTCCGGGCGTGGACCTTCAGATCGAGACTCTGCTGGGCCAGCAGGAGTCTTTCCTCCTCTTTTTGCCGGGTTTCGATCATCTGATTGAGCGCATCGGCCAGCACGCGAAATTGTCCGGCCATCCCCGGCGACGCCCGGTGCCGCACCCGCCCATGAGTCACGGATCGGGCTACTTCCACCAGATGGGCGATGGGCCGCGCCAGGCTCCGCCGGACGCGGAGGCAAGCCGTGATCGTGGCCAGGATGCCGCCCACGGCCAGCGCCACCATCAACCAGCTTTTCAGGGAGACGCTCCCCGCTGGAATGGACTGCGCCACGGCAATCATGAGCAGCAGACAACCGATGAGAGCTGCCACGGGCAGGGCCAGAGTCTTCCAAAAAGGAAAGGCAGTGGGATGCTGAGTAGGCATTGGGGTTTCTAATGCGAAAGCAGCAATCGAGCCTCGCTCCGGGTTACCATAGTTTGACCGATCCCCTGGCGAGGACAGTCAAGGCCTGGCCTTGCGATGAGGACTCGCGATCAGGCCGCTCCATCCCCGCTCGGCAGCCGCGATTCCGCCTCATTTCACCGCGAGCGAATCCCCGACTTCCGCAAAAGCCAGGCGGCCAAGGCGCGGATGTTCCGGGGGAGGATACAGTGGACGGAAGTGCCTCCGGGAGGTTTGGTCTGCACTTTCACGTCGGCGCCGATCAGTTTGGCGCGGTAGCGCATCGTGCGCCAACCCATCCCGTCCGATCGCGGCGAAACGGCGGAACCGCAGCCATCGTCCGCGACCACGATGGAGAGCGAGCGCTCATCCCAGGTCACGCTGACGGAAACGGGCGTGGCATTGCTTTCCGCAGGCCGCCTTCTCCTCCCGGATGGATGTCTGCGGCGGAGAGGCGAGTCAGGAAGCGCGCGGGAACCACCGCTGCGCGCCGGTCCACACTGCCGCGGAGAAGTTCTCCGCATTTTCCAAAAGCTCGCGACCGAACGAGGCGAACGAAATCTCCGGCGCCGCGACGATGAGGAATACGGCGAGGAGCAGCACGTTCATCAGGTAGATGATCACCAGCGAGAAGAAGTTGCCGTGGTAGCTGAGGTCGCTCTGTCCCTTCGGGATCATCCAGATCGTAAAGCTGAGGTGGAAGGCCCACGAAGCGCCGAGCAGCAGGAAAAGCCACTGGAGCGGCGTCATGAAGAGCAGCGTGTCGGACACGTGGGCCACGTCGTAGAAGACGCTGGCCCCGCCGTAAGCAAGAATGACCACGATGCTGTAGAGCGGGTAGAAATAGGGCGCGAGGGCGATCCAGAAATTGTGCGTGTCGGTCAGGATGTAACCGCCGTCGCGCGAAACCTCGAAGCGGCTGACCCGGCCGCCCCACATCCAGACCCAGATGGCGTGGGTGAGTTCGTGACCGAAGACGTAGGCGCGCAGCGGGCGGGGCTCACCCATCGACCAGATGCTGCCGAAAAACCAGAGCGTCCAGAGCGTCGCGCCCAAGCCGAAAAACCAGAACTCATCGGTCGCCCAGGCGCCCTGCTCCACCGTGGCCCGCGAGAATGCGCCGAAGAAGGTCTGCGTGACGACGAACGCGACCGGGAGGAGGAAAAGACCGAAGACGGTGTTGAGCCAGCGGCGTGGAATCATTCCCAGACGGGCGGTGATGGTGGGTGGCCGGAAAGCAAGTTGCCGCGCCGATTTGCGTTGGGTTGGTCTCTTTTTCTGGCTCACGCGCGCGGCGTGTGTAGCAGGGCACGCGGGGTCGCCGCAAAAGGAAATGTGTCCCCCACGGGTCATTCTGAGCGGAGTAACCTTGCGGGCGCAGGCGGGAAGGTCACGCCAGTCGAAGAATCCCGCGGAAGAACCAGCGATGACCGCGCTGAAAGGGACGGGATTGCCTGCGGCGGTCTGCGGCTCTCCGACTCCGTTCCGGCCCGTCTGCGCCCGCCGGAACTCCGCTCAGAATGACCGCGTCTTTACGCCCGGCCCATGTAGGCGCCGGTCTCGGTCGAGACCTTGATCTTCTCCCCCTCTTTCACGAAGAGCGGCACGGTTATCACCTTGCCGGTCTCCAACGTCGCCGGCTTTTGCACGTTGTTCGCGCTGTCGCCTTTCACCCCTTCGGCGCTCTCGGTGACGGTCAGAATAACCGACGACGGCAGCGAGATGCTCGCGGCTTTGCCTTCGACGTAGAGGACTTCGACCTTCAGATTCTCGGTGAGGTAATCCTTGGCGTCGCCGACGAAAGCCTCGTCGAAAGTGATCGAGTCGTAGGATACATCCATGAAGTTGTAGCCGCCCTGATCTTTGTAGGAAAACTCCAGTTCCTTCCGCTCCACGTCCACGGTTTCGACTTTATCCGTCGAGCCAAACCGCACGTCGGCGCTTTTCCCCGTGCCGATGTAGCGGATGATCGCCTGCACAAACGCGCGCAGGTTGCCCGGCGTGCGGTGCTGCACTTCGAGCACGATCGCGGGGTTGCTGTTGTAGCGAATGCACATGCCTTTGCGGAGATCGTTGGCTTGAGCCATGGGGATTGGAGGAGTTGGGGGCGGTGGTTGGAGTGTGGGAAAAAAGGAGCGCGAATCTGGACGACCCGCGCCCGGCTGGCAAGCGCGTAGTCAGCGCTTGATCCCGGCGGGCGCGGCGGTCGGTTTCCTGGCCGGCGTCGGGGTTGCGGCCGGAGTCGGGGCGGGCGGGGACTCCTTCTTGGTGGCAGTTTTTTCCGGGGGCTTCTTTCCGTCCGTCTTCTTCGTTTCGGTGCTTTTTCCCGCGTCCGGTTTGAGGGTGCCCGCGGGGTTCTTTTTTTCCGCGGAAGGCTTCACCCCGGGCTTGGGCGTCGCGGACTTTTCGACCTCCGCGGGCTTCGTTTCGTCGGCCGGTTTCGCCGCAACCGGCTTCCCCTTGCCCTTGCCCGCCGGTTTCTTCTCGTCGGGTTTCGCCTGACCTTCCACCAGCGCACCCGCTCCCGGCGGAGGCGGCGGCGGCGTGCTGTCCAGCAGGTGATTGAGGTTATAAACCACGAGCGGGTTGGCGATCGCGGTGCCATCCTCGGCTTTCAAGTCCTTGAGATCGAACTGATAGACGCGCCACGCCGTCAGGGGATCGAACTCCAGCGTCACCTTCATGCGATCCTCGGAAATTGTGACCGCCGTGGGCTTGATCTTTTCCGACTCGAACTGCGGCGAGCCATAGGCGGCGTGATATTCGAAGTAATAACGCTGCACCTGGAACGAATCGGGGCTGCTCGCGCTCGCCGTCTCCAGCGGGCGCGTAAAGGTCAGGTCGAAGCCCGTCTTCGTGAGGTGCATTTCCTTTAAATCGAGCGGCACCTTGCCGGTCCAGGTGATGCGCTGGAGGCCCTTGTCGCCGGCCCAGCCATGATCGGTCTGCCCGACCCAGAGGCTGCCGTCCGGTGCAAAGGCGAAGCGATTATTGCCCTTGTTGAGACCGTGGTTGTCGAGCAGCGGAACCGCCATGCCCTGAAGTTGTCCGCCGACTTCCTCGAGAGCCACGCGCAGGATGCGCGCGCGATTCATCTCGCCGATCAGCACCTGCCCGGCGAACGGCCCGAACTTGCCCTCGGTCGTGTCGGTGAACGGTTGCGTCGGCGAGTTCGCCACGCTCCCGTGCGGAAAGAGCACCGCCCCCCGCGTGCGCGCCTTGTCCAGCTCGTCAATCGGAATGGTGAGCGGGGCGCGCGTCTCCCCGGCTTTCCAGGCGAGGCTCGCCGGGTGGCCGTAAAATTTTCCCTTCTCCACATTGTAGAGCGGGCTCGTGCCCACCCAGTCGCCCTGATTGTCGGACACGAGGAGGTGGCCATCGGCATCGTAGCCAAGGCCGTTCGGCGAACGGAAGCCGCTGGCCCACGGCGTGAGCTTGCCATCGGGCGCGACCTTCATCACCCAGCCGCGCCACGGCACCGCGGAATACATCCGGCCGTCCCGCCCGCGCTGGCGATATTCGCCGCGCATTTCGTGCCGCACGCCCGCGCCGTTCGACGCCACATTCAGCGCGACGAACCAGCCGCCATCCGGCGCCGCGAGCGGGCCAAACGCGAACTCGTGATAGTTGCCCGACAGGCCGAACGCGTCGGTGATCGTCTCGTAGCTGTCGGCCACGCCATCGCCGTCCGTGTCGCGCAGGCGCGTGAGTTCCGGGCGCTGCATGACGATGACTTCGTCGTTCTTCGGCGCGAGCACCCCGAGCGGATCGTGCAATCCCTGCGCGAAGAGTTTCCACTCCTTCGTCTCCGGGTTGTACGTATAGACCTCGCCGCGATGGAAGCAGGCGACCAGCTTCCCGTCGGGCATGAAGGCCAGCCCGCCGACTTCCACCGTGAGCCCGGGCGGCGTGGCGATGTCTTCGACGGTGTAGTATTCGCCCGGGGTCTTATCGACGCCGAAGGCCGCGTGGGCCGCGAGGAGAAGCGGAAGAAGAAGGCGTTTCATTGGGCCGATTTCGCGGGAGTTTTGGCAGCAGGCGGGGCGGCGGAAGTGGCGGCGGGCTTGGAGAGCGGGATGGTGGCGGGAGCTGCCGCCGGCTTGGCCGAAGTTTTCGTTGCCGATTTCGGCGGAGCTTTCTGGCGTTCGCTTTCGTACAGCGCCGCGATCTCTTTCGCCTCGAGCGCCCGCCCGTAGATGCGGGCTTCATCGAGCGTCGCGCCGGCGAAATTCACCTTCCCGCTGGAGCCGAGGAAAAACTCCGCGTTGTTGGGCAGCGCCGCTGCCGCCGCGATGCCCGCCGGCTTGCCATCGAGGTAAAAGCGCAAGCCTTTCGCGGCATCGAGCGTGGCCGCGAGATGATGCCAGTTGGCATCTGCTTCCATCGGCATGGCGGCGACGATCTTCGATTCCTGATTCTGGTTCTTCACCCGCACCCCGTATCCCGGCACGCCCGCGATATTTACCCCGAGCGCAAATTCCTCGTCCCCCTTTTTCGCACCGATGCAGACTTGCTCCGGCGTCGGCGGCGTGGCGAGTTGAGCCCAGGTGGCGAATGTCGCGCCGTGCGCCACCGCGTCCGTCTTGATGCCGGTGGCAAATTGCGACTTCTTGCCATCGAAGATCAGCGCCCGCCCCTTGATCCCGCCGATGGGCAGCGGCTTTTTCTCCGAGAGAGTGTCGTTCATCGACCAGTAGCCGATCGCCTCCTTGTTCGGAATCTCGATGAAGGAAACGGTGAATTGCTTCGCCTTGTCCGCGGCCATCTTCAGCACGCCATCGACGAACTTCCCCGCCGGCGACGCGACCTCCACGCCCGCGCCGGGATCGGTGACAAAGAACACGGGGGTCTTCGCGCCGGTCAGCGTGTAAGTCGCCTCGATCCCGCCGTGATGGGCCGGCTTGATCAGCTCGCGCACCTCGACGCCGCCGACTTCGTAGCGAAACTCCGGGAATTTATCGACCACGCGGTAGCCGCGGAAGCGCACCGCCGCCGGCTCTTTTTTGGCATCGCCAAAACGCAGCGGAAACACTCCCGGCCGGTAGTAGATCGTCCCTTTCACCTCGGCGAAGGCGTCGCCATTCCCGCGCCAGTGCGCCGCGGGATCGACGAACGAGCCCCGCCACACATAGCGCAGCCGGCAGGCGCCGGCGTCCCAGCAGTAATTTTGCCCGCCCGGCAGCGCCACGGCGATCGAGGCGGGGCCGCTGTCGCGCATGAAGATGCGATACCAGTAGGGCGGCTCGGTGGGATACGGGTGGAGCTTCACCGTGCTGGCCTGGTCGCGCACGATGTCGGGCAGGTTTTGATCCTTGGCGATCGGCGGCAGCTCTTCCTCGCTCCGCTTCGTCACATACATCGCGCCATACATGATCAGGCCATGTCCGGGATACGTGCAGATAAACGGATAGACGCCCTCGGTCGTCGGCGCGGTAAATTCCAGCGTCGCCGACTTGCCGGGAACGAGCACTGGCGTGTGCTGGAGGACATTCTCGCTCGGCGGAATGAAGGTCTGCTCCGGGGTGATCGGCATGGTCATCGCCGCATTCACGATCTCCATCCGCGCCCCCGGCGCGACGAGCACGAAGTTGTGCGGCATGTCGTCCACGTTCTCGATCTCCAGCTTCACCTTCGCGCCCGGCTTCACGACGAAGCGCGGCGGGTCGTAGCGCAGGCCGGCGATGGTTTTGATTTCAATCGTCTCCACATCCTGCGCCCCACCGGGCGCAGCGAGGACGAAGAGCAGCAGAAAGCGAAGGACGGCGGGGTGGAGCCTGAGCGACATGGTATGGGAATACGGAGCAGGGAAGATAACAGTTTCCTTCCCCCTGCCACGGCAACTCAATTCCGGCGCATTCCTTCGACCGCGGCCTCCCGCGTCCCCCCGGCCTCCGGCGTCGTTGCTGTGGGGAACGAAGTTTTCTGCAACAGGTTCGCCGGCCCTAAGATCGCCCCGTGCCAGAGGTTTCTACGGCGTGCCTTTCCCTCCTGTGCGGGCCGCCGTGACCCTCGGCGCCGCCGTTTTAGTTTGTACCTGTCTGGGCTGCGCGCGCTCGTTCTACCGGAAGAGTGCGGATCGCGACGCGTACGCGATGATCACGGAAAAGGCGCTGGCCTTGAATCCCGACGAACTGCCCGAAAGCGCGTCCATCGACCCCGGCCCGGAGTCGCGCTTTTTCGACCCTTTCGATCCCGATCATCCTCCCCTGCCCCCGGACGATCCCCTCTCGCACGAACTGATGAAACGCGTGGATGGCAAACGCGGGGCCAGCGCCTGGCGCCAGCCGGGCAACCCGGAAGCCACCGGCACCGACTCGTGGCGGCAGTTCCTGCCGACCACGGAATCCGGCGAAGTCTTGCTCGATTTGAAAGGTGCCGTGCGGCTCGGGATCAGGAACTCCCGCGATTATCAGGGCGAGCGCGAAGAGCTTTATCTCTCGGCTCTCGACGTCACTTTCGAGCGGTTCCAGTTTTCGCCGCAGTTGGCCCTCGGCACCAGAGGCACCTGGGATGGCCGCGGTCAATTCCGCGCCAACGCTCCGCGCGCCCTGCAAAATGTCCCGGTGCTGACCGACGGCAGCGTCCGCTGGCTCGCCGCGACCGGCGGCGAATTGCTCGCGGGCTTCGCCAATTCGCTCGTCTGGAATTTCGACGGCGACTCCGTCACGCGGACCGCCGGCTCGATTTTGAGTTTCAGCATCGTCCAGCCGCTGCTTCGTTTCGGCGGACGGGCGCGCGTGCTTGAGAACCTCACCCGGTCCGAACGCCGGCTGCTCGCCAACGTGCGGCAGATGCAGCAGTTCGAGAATGGTTTCTACGTCCACACCGCCAGCGGGCGAAACTCGGGCGAAGGCCCTTCCCGCGGAGGCTCGGTTGGCGCGGGCGGATTGGGTCTGATCGCCGGCTCCCCCGCCGGACGCACCGGCGCGCCGCGGGCCGATGGCTTCCTCGGCCTGCTCGAAGACCAGCAGCGCCTGCGCAATCTCGAATCCAACGTGGCGCGGCTGCGGGAAAGTCTCGATCAACTCGAAGCCGCCTTCGAGGCCGGCCGGATCAGCAGCCGCCTCCAGGTCGATCAGGCGCGCCAGGCGCTCTTCAACGGACAAAGTTCCCTGCTCTCCGCGCGCGCCGCCTACGACACCCGCATCGACAGCTATAAAATGGAACTCGGTCTTCCTCCCGGATTGCCGCTGCTCGTCCGCGACACGCTGCTCGACCGCTTCAATTCCTCCGACCCCGCCGCCACGGCGCTCGACCAACGGCTCGCCGCCATCCAGGGCGAACTGCGCAATCCCGATCGCATCAAGACCGTCGGCGACCTGCGCCGCCAGCTCGTGGCCTTGCGCGCGCTGGAAGTCCCGCTCAACCGGCAGCTCAAGACCATCCAGCAGGACATCGTGCGGCTGCGCGAAAGCGTGCCCAACCGGCAGGCGCAGCTTCGCCTGCTCGGCGCCCGGCCCGATCTCGCCGACTTGAGCATGGAGCCGGAGCGCGTCGATCCCGCCACGCTGACCGCCCGCGTGAAACAGCTCGAAAAGCGCATCGCGTCCGTCGGGCAGGAACTGGAGCAGGAACTCAACGGCCTGCGCGCCTTCGATCCCGAAGAGCCCGGCGTGGAACTCGCCAAGTCCCGCTCCCGCCTCAGCGAGATCGCCAGCGATCTCTCCGGGATGCTGCTCGCGCTCTCCCTCGACCAGACGGCCACGCGCCTCGAAACCGCGGCCTTGCCGCCCATCGATCTCAGTGAAGAAGAGGCGCTCGCCATCGCGAAGGAAAACCGCCTCGACCTGATGAACGCCCGCGCGCGGCTGGTCGATGCCTGGCGCCAGGTGGACTACAACGCGAACCCGCTGAGGAGCGCCCTCGACATCGTCGCCGATGGGACGATGGGCACGCTCCGCAACAACGCCTCGCGCTTCGACGGACGCAGCGGCCTGCTGCGCATGGGACTGCGCTTCGACACGCCGCTCAATCGCCTCGCCGAGCGCAACGACTATCGCGAGTCGCTCGTCACCTATCAGCGCGCCCGCCGCGATTACATGCTCTTCGAGGACCGCATCAGCCAGAGCCTGCGCAATACCCTGCGCATCGTGAAGCTGAGCCACTTCAATTTCGAGTTGCGGCGTTCGGCCGTCCAGATCGCCATCTCACAGGTCGATCTCGCCCGGCTGCGGCTCGAAGAACCGCCGAAGCCTGGCGCCGCCGCCCAGTTTGGCGCGACGACCGCGCGCGACTTGGTGTCCGCGCTCAACGATCTGCTCGATTCCCAGAATGATTTCCTCAGCCTGCAAGTCGGCTACGATGTCCTGCGGATGGTGCTCGATTTCGAACTCGGCACGATGCGCATCGACCGCAACGGCCTCTGGGTGGATCCCGGCGCCATCACCCGGGAGAATCTCGCGGCCAACGCCCCGAACTGGAAAGTCGTGGCGGAACCGGCGAATCCGCACGACCATCCGCCGTTTGTCCTTCCCAACAAATCCCCCAATCTCACCGCCCGATGAGTGCCGACCCCACCGCGAATCCCAGTCCCTCGGACCGCATCGCCTCATTGCTGTCCGCGCTGCGCCGCCGCTTTGATTCGCCGCGCGGGCGGAAAGCGTTGCTCGTCGGTGCGCCCGTCGCCGTCGGCGGCCTGGCGATCCTCCTCGTCGCGACGATGCGTCCCTCGAAACGCGCCAACTGGGGCGACAACGCCGCGGCCCCGGTGACTGCCCCCGCGACCTTCGGCCCGTTTCTCCGGCAGGTCATCGAGCGGGGCGAAGTCGAGAGTTCGAGCAATGTCGAAATCCGCTGCCAGGTGCAATCGCGCGCCGCGACCGGCGTCCCCATCATCCAGATCGTCCCGGAAGGCACCTACGTGAAGGAGGGGGACTTCCTCGTGAAGCTCGACGACTCCACGCTCCAGACCGACGTCGTGCAGCAGCAAATCGCCTGCAACACCAGCCGGGCGCTCGCCGTCGAGGCGCAGGCGGAATTCGACGCCGCCAAGCTCGCCCTCCAGGAGTATGAAGCCGGCACTTTCCGCCAGGAGGAAGGCGCCTTGCAGAGCGACGAATTCGTGGCCCGGGAGAATATGCGCCGGGCCGAGGAATACCTGCGCTACAGCCAGAAGCTCGCCGCGCGTGGGTACGTGACCGAGGTCCAGCTCGAAGCCGATCGCTTCGCGGTCGAAAAGGCGCGCAATGAATTGAAGAGCGCGCAGACCAAACTCGAAGTCCTGCACCGTTACACAAAGCTCAAGACGCTGAACAAACTGAAGGCCGACGTGGAGACGGCGGAGGCGCGGAAGCGCTCGCGGGACAACAGCCACAAGCTCGACATCGATCGCCTGAAGGCCCTCGAAAATCAGCTCGCCCATTGTATCATCAACGCCCCGACATCCGGGCAGGTCGTTTATGCCAACCTCGCCACCGGCGAACCGCTCGTCGCCGAGGGCAAGCTGGTCCGCGAGCGGCAGGTCATCATCCGGCTGCCCGATCCGAAGCGCATGCAAGTCACCGCGCGGGTCAACGAATCGCGCATCGACCGCGTCAAGAGCGGCATGGTCACCCGCATCCGGCTGGACGCTTTTCCCGAGATCGAACTGACCGGCACGGTGCGCGAAGTGAGCGAATACCCGCTGCCGGCGGGCGGGCCGTACAGCACGATGAAAGAGTATGCCACGTACATCGACATCATCGATCCGCCGCCCGGGGTGCGTTCCGGCATGACCGCGCAAGCCGCGATCGAAGTCGAGCGGCTCGACCAGGCCGTGCAGGTGCCGCTCCAGGCCGTGCTCGAACGCGCGGATCGTTTCTTTTGCATCGTCGAGCAGGACGGCGACTTCCTGGCGCGGGAGGTGAATGTCGGCCATTCCAACGAGCAGGTCGTGGTCATCAATGACGGTTTGCAGGCGGGCGACCGGGTGGTCCTCGCGCCGCAAAACTACGAGGCCCACATCACCTTCACTCCCGCGCCCCCGAAAGCGGTGCCCGCGGCGGTGAGGAAAGTCGCGGCCAATACCACCGCGCCGTAATCGCATGGGCCTGTTCGTGCGTCGATGAGGTCGGCGATCCGGCTGCAAGGCCTCCGCAAAGACTACCAGCTCGCCGGTGAATCCGTCCCGGTGCTCAAGGGCATCGACCTCGAGATTCCGGAAGGCGATTATGTCGCGATCATGGGCCCGTCGGGCTCGGGCAAGAGCACGCTCCTCAATCTCCTCGGCTGCCTCGATCATCCCACCGCCGGGCACTTCCTCCTCGGCGAGGACGATGTCGCGCAACTCGACGACGACCGACTGGCCGCCATTCGCGCCTCACGGATCGGCTTCGTCTTCCAGGCCTACAACCTGATCACTCAGCTCACGGTGCAGGAGAACATCGAGGCGCCACTTTACTATCAGGGCCACATCACGCCCGAGAGCCGCGCGCGGTGCCGCGAACTGGCCGAGCTGGTCGGCCTCGGCCATCGCCTGGGCCATCGGCCGCAGGAACTCTCCGGCGGCCAGCAGCAGCGTGCCGGCATCGCGCGCAGCCTCGCCAATAATCCGCGCTACATCCTCGCCGACGAACCCACGGGCAATCTTGATTCCGTCACCACCCAGGAAATCCTGTCGCTCCTCGACCGCCTGAATGCCGACGGCAAGACGATCATTCTCGTCACCCACGAAGAAGCGGTGGCGAAGCATGCGCACCGCATCGTCCGGCTCTTCGATGGCGCCATCCAATCCGACACCCGGAGCGAGCCCGTGGACCCGCGGGACGGCGCGCCCCCGCATCCGCCCGACAGCACGAGCCTGGGCTTCTCCGGGTCGTTGCGGCTGATGCTGCGCACCGCGCAACTCGGCGTGAAAAGCCTGCTCCTGCATCCGTTGCGTTCCCTGCTCACCATCCTCGGCATCTTCATCGGCGTGGCCAGCGTCATCTGGCTGCTCGCCATCGGCGAAGGCATCAGCGCCAAGGCCCAGCAGCAAATCGCCGAACTCGGCGCGAACAACATCATCCTCACCACCAGCCTGCCGCCGCCGCAGCAAGGCGCCATCAAGCGCGCCTACGGCATCACCCAGGACGACTACGAGCGATTGATCGCGACCATCCCGAGCATCTCCAAAGCCATTCCGACGCGCGAATTGGCGCGCCGCTACTTCGCCTACGGGCCGAAGCAATCCTTCGGGCGTCTGGTCGGCTGCACCCCGGAATATCTCGCGCTCAACCGCATGCAGATGGGGCGCGGCCACTTCATCACGGCCATCGAGCTGGAGCAAAACGCCAAGGTTTGCGTGCTGGCGCCGGAACTCGCCAACCAACTCTTCGGCTACATCGATCCGATCGGGCGCTCCATCCACATCGGGAACGATTATTTTCAGGTGGTCGGCGTGATGAAGCCCCACGCCGCGGTGGAAGCCATCGTCGGAGCGCGCGCCAAGCAGGAATTCAATCGCGACGTGTACATCCCGATGAGCACGATGTGGGCGCTCTTTCACGACTTCTATTCGCGCACCGAGGACGGCGTTCCCATTGCCACGCAAGTGACCCTCGCACTCCGCGATCAAAAGGAAGTGCTCGACACCGCCGAGATCGTGCGCCGCACCCTGGCGCGGACCCACGATCGCGAAGACTACACCATCGCCGTCCCGCTCGAACTCCTGGAACAGGCCCGCAACACCCGGCTCATGTTCATCGCGATGATGGGCCTCGTCGCCGCGATCTCGCTCGTCGTCGGCGGGATCGGGATCATGAACATCATGCTTGCGACCGTCACCGAGCGGACGCGGGAGATCGGCATTCGCCGCGCCATCGGCGCGCGCCGGCAGGACATCACCCAGCAGTTCCTCGTCGAGACCGTGGTGCTTTCCGTCACCGGCGGAATCACCGGCATGCTCGGCGGCCTCGCCTGCACCCCGATCTTCGCGCTGCTCATGAAGTCTCTCCTCGGCGCCTTTCCCAAAGCCATGGCCGCGCTGCCGGATGTCGTCCGCACGATGGTCCCGATCATCGTGCCGTGGTCGCTTCCCCTCGCCTTCGGCATCTCCGTCGCCATCGGCGTGCTCTTCGGTCTTTATCCCGCCCGCCGGGCCGCCGCCATGAACCCCATCGACGCCCTCCGCCACGTCGCTTAGCGGCGACGAAAGCGGCTTAAACAATTGCGCAGCCGCGAAGCCTTTTGGGGCCGGTGTAGAGGCAGCTCTGTCCGTAGGACGTGCCGCCTTGGGACCGTTGGGACCGTTGGGACCGTTGGGGCCGTTGGGGCCGTTGGGGCCGTTGGGGCCGTTGGGGCCGGCACTGCTGGCCGCCAGCACGCCCCCCACCGCGGGATAGAGCCGCCTCCCCCGCGCGGCTACGACCATTGCTTTCCCCGCCCTAAGCTTCCGCCAGCGCCCGCCCTTGTTCCACCGCCAGGACGTGCGGCGGAACCTGATGAAACGCAAAACGCAAACGAGGAGCGAGCAGCACGATTCCCCGACTGATCGCCGCGCACAGACAGACGCGACGGATCGCCTCGACGCAGTAGTGGTCGAGCTTCACGGGAACCCGTTCCGGCACAGCCGCCGGGCAGATGTGGACCGCGGCGACGAGATGATTTTCCAGCCAGCGCCGCAACCGAAAGAACGCGAGATAATGGCGCTGCTCCATCCGCACGCGCAGGTCGCAGAAAAGGCGCATCGTCTCCTCGGCCTCGCGGGCCTGCCGGAGCTTCCAGCGCAAATCGAGCAGCAGATCGGTCTCCTCGCCCGTCACCGATCCGGCGAGGCCGAGCAGTTCGTCGATCACTTCCAGCGCGCATCGTTCCCGGCACAGACCGGGCGTGCAGACACTTTCGGCGGGAGTGGAACAGGCGGCGGAATTCGACACGTCCAACGTCTTCAGCTCTTCAAGTAGCTCTTCAACATCCAGAGCGTCTTCTGGTGCGACGCGATCCGGCCGATCAACAAATCCTGCGATTCCAAATCGCCCGCTTCCCCGGAAAGATCGCGCGTCCCCACCGCGTCATCGATCACCTTCTCATGCGCGACGATCAACGCCGCCACGTAATCCTTTTGTGGTGCCGGCGACTTGAACTCCTCCATCTGCGCCACCTTGGCCAGCGTCCCCAGCCCGCCGATGGCGTAAGCTTCGAGCGCCCGCACTCGCTCGGCAATCTCGTCCACGGCTTCGAACATCTCCTCATACTGCTTCTGAAACGCCTGATGGAGCTGGAAAAAATCCGGGCCTTCGACGTTCCAGTGTGCGAGATGCGTGAGCGCCATGAGCGCGTAGGAATCGGCGAGAACGAGATTCAGGCCGTCGATCACACGGGTGTCCTTCCGGACGGTGGAGGAAGTTTTTGCGATGGGGGAGTTCATGGAATGGGTCTTGGCGGATGCAGGGTGAAAAATGACGCGGCACACTAGCAGCGCGACTCAGGGATGCGAGCACGGAAACGGGCGATCCGGCTCCTCCGTTCTGGCGGTCACTTCGGCCAGCAGCCTCCGCACCCCGGCGGGCGTGCAGTGGCGATGGACGTGTCCCTGACACTCCACATTCGGGGCATGCTTGCACTCGTCGAGACAGCCCACGGCCTTGAGCCGCACGGCGTCGCCCAGGTCCTGCTCCGCCACTGCCGTTTCCAGCGCCTGCCACAATTCCCGTCCGCCCTGCTTCCAGCAGTTCTTCTTCGCGCAGACCTTGAACGTGCAGGGTTGAGCGGCCTGTCCCAACGGCTTCACATGCGTCACCACCCGCTTGGATTCACCGGTAAACAATTCCGTCCTCATCACCCCGGCGACCGCGACCGCCGCCCCGATCGCCAGGTGGCTCGAAAGTTCGCGCCGCAGCTCCCGCTCCACCTTCAGCAAAATTTCCTCGCCCGACACCCGCAGGATCATCCGCTTTTTACCCTCGCGGGTGCGAATGAAGCCGGCGAACTCGCCGTGCATTTGGAAATCCGTGGGAGTGGCCGTGAACATGGCGCGATATTTTTTGGCGGACGAATCTAGACGGAATTCTCAACTTCGCCACCGGTCGAATGCCGATCCGCGAAGCACTATCGCCCGGCTGGAGACGCCTCGCGCGTCAGCCCTGGCGGAATTCTGTGCGGGCGCCGGCGGGCGGAACGGAGCCGAAGGATGACATGCGCTGATTTGGAAAGAGCAGCGACTCGCGAGGCGTCCGGACCGGCAGCGAAGATGGATTCCGGCGTGTCAACGAAAGTTCCCATCGGCGCGAAAATTTTCCCGCGCCGCGGCGATTGACTCGCCATTCGCGGGACACATCATCTGCCCTCCCTTATCCGCCATGATCGAAAAGCACCTCGCCAAACTCGTCACCGAACTGAAGCTCCAGCCCCGGCAAGTCGCCGCCACGGCCATCCTGTTGGAGGAAGGCGCCACCGTGCCGTTCATCGCGCGGTATCGGAAGGAAAAGACGGGCGAACTCGACGAAGTGCAGATCACCACGATCCGCGACCGGCTGGAACAACTGGAGGAACTCGACAAGCGGCGCGAGGCGATCGTGAAGTCGCTCGAAGAGCGCAAGCTGCTGACCGCAGTGCTCGCGGCGAAGATCGAGGCCGCGGAGAGCATGACGACGCTGGAGGACATTTACCTCCCCTTCCGCCCGAAGAAAAAAACCAAGGCGACCGTCGCCCGCGACCTCGGCTTGGAACCGCTCGCCGAGATCCTGCTCGCCCAAGATCCTGCGACCGATGCACAAGCGGCGGCGGTGCCGTTTGTCGGGCCGGAAATCGAGATCGACGCGAAAAAATACAGCGTGCCCGATGTCGCCGCCGCGCTGGCTGGAGCGCGCGATATCCTCGCCGAGCGTTTCAATGACGACGCCACGGCCCGCGCGCAGTTGCGCAATCTTTACCTCACCAAAGGCGTGATCAAATCGAAGGTCATCAGCGGCAAGGAAGAGGAAGGCGCGAAGTTCAAAGACTACTTCGACTGGCAGGAGCCGGCGGAAAAATCGCCCTCGCACCGCATCCTCGCGATCCGACGCGGGGAGTCGGAAGGTTTCCTCTTCTCCCGGCTCGTGCCGGACGAAATCGAAGCGCTCGGCACGCTGGAACGCCTGTTTGTCAAAGTAGGCGGGGCTTCCCAGCCCCGCGTCCCGGAAGCGGCGGGGAAACCACCCCTGCTTTGCTCCGACCACGTCCGTCTCGCGGTGCAGGACTGCTTCAAACGTCTGCTCGGCTTCGCCATGGAAGGCGAGGCCCGCACCTTCTTCAAAAAGCGCGCCGACGAGGAAGCGATCCGCGTTTTCGCCGACAACCTCCGCGAACTCCTCCTCGCGTCCCCGCTCGGCCAGAAGGTCACGCTCGGCATCGACCCCGGCTTCCGCACCGGCTGCAAAGTCGTGCTCCTCGACCGCCAGGGAAAGCTCCTCGCGAACGACGTCATCTACCCCGAGAAAGGCGCGCGCGATCTCGCCGAGGCCGAGGCGATGATCAAAGGCATCGTCACCAAGTTTAAAGTCGAGGCCATCGCCATCGGCAACGGCACCGCTTCGCGCGAGACCGAGACTTTCATCCGCAAGCTCGGCCTGCCCGCGGCGATCCAGGTCGTCATGGTCAGCGAAAGCGGCGCGTCCATTTACTCCGCGAGCGATGTGGCCCGCGAGGAATTCCCCGACAAGGACATCACCGTGCGCGGCGCAGTCTCGATCGGGCGCCGGCTCATGGACCCGCTCGCCGAGTTGGTGAAACTCGATCCGAAGTCCATCGGCGTCGGCCAGTATCAGCACGACGTCGATCAAAACGCCCTCAAGCGCACCCTCGACGACGTGGTCGTGAGCTGCGTGAACAACGTCGGCGTCGAACTCAACACCGCGTCGAAGCATCTGCTGACCTACATCTCCGGCCTGAACGCCCGCGTCGCCGCAAACATCGTCGCGCACCGCGACGAGAACGGCCCGTTTAAGTCGCGCAAGGAATTGCAGAAGGTGACTGGCCTTGGCCCAAAGGCCTTCGAGCAGGCCGCCGGTTTCCTCCGCATCCGCGACGGCGCGCACCCGCTCGACGCCAGCGCCGTGCATCCCGAGCGTTATGAACTCGTCGATAAAATGGCCGCCGACGCCGGTTGCTCCGTGCTCGATCTCCTGCGCGACAGCGGCAAGCGCGCCAAGATTCGCCCCGAGAATTACGTCACTGCCGAAGTCGGCCTGCCCACGCTCAAGGACATTCTCGCCGAGCTTTCCAAACCCGGCCGCGACCCGCGCCAGCAATTCGAGGCGTTCAGCTTCGCCGAAGGCGTCGAGAAAATGGAGGACCTCCAGCCCGGCCTGAAGCTCCCCGGCATCGTCACCAACGTCACCGCCTTCGGCGCCTTCGTGGACATCGGCGTGCATCAGGACGGCCTCGTCCACATCAGCCAGATGTCCGACGACTTCGTCAAGAACCCCGCCGACGTGCTCAAGGTCGGCCAGCGCGTCCAGGCCACCGTGATGGAGATCGACATGCCGCGGAAACGCATCGCCCTCTCGCTCAAGACCCGCGTCGAGATCGGCCCGCGCGGCGACCGCAAAGCCGAAGCCGGCCAACGCGACGTCCAGCGCTACACCGGCGCGGGCAGCGGCGGCGGCAAACCAAGCGCCCCGAGCGGACCGAGTTGGTTCGACATGGCGCAACAAAAGAAAAGCTGAGCGGCGCTGCCCCTCGGTTCCACGAGGCGGGAAGTGATCCACGTCCGCGCCCGACCGAGATCCCGCAGTTTTACCAGCGCCCGCGTGAAGCGGGCTCGTCCTCCTCATTGCTCCTGGCGGCGGGCCTTGTCCCATGTTCGCACAATGCGGATCGTCCACTGCCTCACTTTGGGAGCCGGGGAGACTCCTTCGGTTTTTGACGGGGCGTAAAAAAAGCGAGGAGCTACTCCGGCCTTCCAGACGGGCGTCTGGGAGAATCTCGCGCGTGCGCTGGAGAGGGGCGCGCGGATGCAGGGGACGCCGACTTTTAACAAATTAAAGTGGCGCCCAACGCCGGGGCCGGGGGCGTTTCCCCTGCACACTCGAAAAACGGGTGCAGTGAAACCAAACAAACAAACTCAACTCCGATCCTATGAAAATAATCCTGTCCCTCGCCATCGTCACGCTGCTCGCCGGCAGCTTCACCCCGCGCACCTTCGCCGCGGAAACGTCCAAACAAACCGTCGTCGCCATTGCCGCGAGCAATGATGACTTTTCCACACTCGTCGCCGCGGTGAAAGCCGCCGGTCTCGCCGAGACGCTGAGCGGCACCGGTCCCTTCACGATCTTCGCACCGACGAATGCGGCCTTTGCCAAGCTGCCCTCGGGCACGGTCGAAACGCTCTTGAAGCCCGAGAACAAGGCCAAGCTGACGGCGATCCTCACCTATCATGTGGTGGCGGGCAAGGTGCTCGCCGCCGACGTGAAGACGGGTAAGGTCAAGACCGTGCAGGGCGGCGAAGTCGAAGTCGTGGTCGCGGACGGCAAGGTGACGGTGGACGGCGCCAAAGTGGTGAAGACGGACATCGTCGGCTCGAACGGCGTGATCCACGTCATCGACACGGTGATCATGCCGAAAATGTAATCGGCCCGCGCCCTTGGCTCATCTCCGGGACTCTGCGCCTCGTGGGCAGAGTCCCGTTGCTGTTTCGCAGCGGGGTGATCCGGCGCGTGGCCCGGCACCGGAATCATCGAGCGCGTGTTCTTCATGCCCGGACCGTGGCTGTGCACGGAGGCCATGCGGCGAGCCGCACCTCTGCTCTTGCTCAGGCCACTACCGGCTTCCGGCGTATCTTCACGCGCAGGACCCAATCGGTCTGCGATCCTTTCGCACCTTCCATGAACCCTCTTCGCCTGCTTTTCCTCACCGTCATAACCCTGGCCGGCTCCTTTGCTTCCGCAGCGACGCCGGTTCCCTTCGCCGTGGAGAGGCAGCGCGAGAGCTTCGTCAGCGGCGGACGCCGGATCTCGGTCGAGACCTTCGCTCCGCGCGCGCCTGGGCGCTTCCCGGCCGTGCTCGTCCTGCACAGTTCGGCGGGCACGCTCTTCGGCAAACGCCAACTCGAACAGTTTTCCCAGTCACTCGCCGAGCACGGAATGGTCGCGTTCCTCGTGCGCTACTTCGATCGCACGGGCACCATCTTCGCCGGCGACAAAGGCATCGAAAAAAACCTCCACGTCTGGGAAGACGCCGTCATCGATGCGCTCGACTTCGCCGCCGCGCATCCGCGGGTGCGGCGCGAATCCATCGGCCTCTTCGGCTATTCGCTCGGCGCTTTCCTCGCGGTGAGCGTGGCTTCGCGCGATGCGCGGGTGGATGCGGTGGCGGAGTTGGCCGGCGGCATGTTCGATTATCTGGGCGGACGCCTCCGGCGCGTCCCGCCCACGCTCATCCAGCACGGCACGGCGGATCAGCGAGTGAACATCCGCTACGCTCGCGCCTTCGAGCGCGAAGCCCGCCGCCTCGGCGCGCGACCGGTGGTCCACTACTATCCGGGCGAAGGGCACGTGCTTTCCAAAACGGCAATCGCGGAAGCCAGCACGCGAGCGATCACCTTTTTGCAGGCAAAACTTCAACGCGCCCGTTGACGCTCCGGTCGGCTTGCCAGCTTGATTTGCGCTCTACGGTGTCGCGCCGATGAAACTGCTCTCCGTTCCGATCCCAGAGTGTACCTGCCGGATCGGTGCCTTCGACGCCGAGGGCATCAAGACGCCCGCGCGGATGCGGCGCTCCATCCTGGCCTTTGCCTCCGCCGGAAGTGGCAAGGGAACCGCCCGGATCGAGGGTTACTGTTACGTGACTCCGCCGACCCTGTCCTTCGACTCGCCGATCTGCAAACAATGGGAAAGCAGCAACACTTGGAGCAGCAGCGCGGATCCGGTGGATTTCGGCAATGTGGATTTTCGCTACGGGGGAGCCGCGGTCTGCGCCTTCCTCGATGGCAGCGTCAGGATGTGCTCCGTGAAAGAACTCCGTGATATGCGACTTTGGAATCCGAATGCCGCCGATCAGGACGATGCCGCGTATAGTTTATTACCCTAGCAAGCTTCTCCCCCACATTTTCCCATGAAAACGATCCACCGCTTTTTCTTCGCCGCCTGCGCCCTCTTCATCCTGCCGCCCGGACTTTCCGCCGCGGATTCGCTCCCGCCGATGCCGCAGCCGGCGACGAGCTTTGGCGCGAGCATCGCCGATGGCTGGCTTTACCTTTACGGCGGCAATACCGGCAAGGCGCACGAGTTCCATCGCGATAGCGTGACGGGCGATTTTTTTCGCCTCCAACTTCCCGCCGGCACGACTTGGGAAAAGCTCCCCGGCGGACTGGGCCTGCTCAGTTCCTCGGTCGTCAGCTACGAGGGGAAAATCATCCGCCTCGGGGGGATGAACGCGCGCAATGAGAAAGGCGCGAAGAATGATCTGCACTCGACGGACGAAGTGATGCGCTTCGATCCCGCGGCGCAGAAGTGGGAGGCGCTGCCGAAGCTGCCCGAGCCACGCTCCAGCCACGACGCCATCATCTTCGAGCACATTCTCTACGTCGGCGGCGGCTGGACACTCGCGGGTCGGGAAGGCAACGGGACGAAATCCGAATGGCACGACACGCTCCTCACGCTCGATCTCCGCGCACCCGAACGCGGCTGGCAATCGCAGCCGCAACCCTTCCAGCGCCGGGCGCTCGCGGCTGTCGCGCAGGCCGGGAAAATCTGGTTCATCGGCGGCATGGACAGCGACGATGAGCCTTCGCTCGCCGTCGATTGGTTTGACCCCGCCACGCGGCAGTGGGGCAAAGGGCCGGACCTCCCGGCCGCCAGCATGGCGGGCTTCGGCATCGCCGCGGTGGAACAGGGCGGCCAGCTCTACGTCAGCCCACTTTCTGGGAAAGTCTCCAAGCTCAGCGCCGACGGCATGAAATGGGAGGACGTGACGAATCTCACGCCCGCGCGCTACTTCCATCGCCTCCTCCCACTCACCGATGGTCGCCTGCTCGCCGTCGGCGGCTCGAATCGCAAAGGCCCAGTGAAGGAAGTCGAATTCCTCTCCCTCGACGCCAAGCCCACCACCGCCGCTCCGACCAGCACCGCGACCGCGACGGAAGCCGCCAAGGTGAAGCAACCCACCGAGCGGGGCGGCGCCGCGTGGCCGCAATGGCGCGGTCCGCAACGCGATGGGGTGTCGCCGGAAACCGGCTGGCGCAAGGATTGGACCGCAGCGCCGCGCAAGCTCTGGAGCGCGCAGGTCGGCGCGGGAATGAGTTCGCCCGTCGTCGCCGACGGACGGCTGATCGCGCAGGGCAACGACGGTAATGGCACCGACCACATCGTCGCCCTCGACGCCGCGACCGGCACTGAACTGTGGCGCTTTTCCATCCCGGTAAAATCCGACGCGCACGAGATGCCCATCGTCCCGAACGGCCCCGGAGCGACCCCAACCATCTTCGGCGGCCATGTCTTCGCGCTCAGCCGCGAGGGCGACCTCGTCGTCCTCGACACCGCCACCGGGCAACTCGCCTGGCGGAAAAATCTCCTCACCGATCTCGGCGGAAAACGCCCCGTCTATGGCTACACCCAATCGCCGCTCGTCGCTGATGGCCGCTTGTTTCTCGATGTCGGCGCGGAACCGGAGAAGACCGGTTCGACGGTCGCACTTGATGCCGCCACTGGCGACGTAAAGTGGCACGCGGGCACGGGCGAAGCGGGCTACAGCTCGGCGCGCGTTTTCGAGCGCGATGCGCGGCGTTTCGTCGCCATGTTCAAAGGCGGGGCGCTCGATGTCTTCGATCCCGCGGATGGCCGCGTCGTCTGGTCGTTCCGCACCACGGCGCGCGATTTCTGCAACGCGCTTACGCCCGTTTTCGTCGGCCATCGCATCCTCGTCAGCAACACCGGCGATCCCCTCGCCCGGCTGCTCGACTGGGATCTCGGCCCGACGCCCAACGTCCGCCCCGCGTGGACCAATCAGCAATTCGCGCTGCTCTTCAACAACGCCATCCTCCGCGACGGTGCGCTTTTCGCGTTCAATGAAAAGCGCCGCGGCCATGTCGAGTTCACCTGCGTCGATGCCGCGACCGGCGAGAATCGCTGGGTGAGCGACGCCGTGCCGATCGGCACCTTCGTTCTCGCCGACGATCACTGGCTCTTCCTCACCCGCGAAGGCGAAGTGGTCGTCGCGCCAGCGAGCGCGACGGAACTAAAACCGACCGCACGTTTCAAGGCCCTCGAAGGTAAATGCTACGCCACGCCGACGCTCGCCAATGGCCGTCTCTTCGTGCGCAATAACGCTGGCGAACTCGCCGCCTTCGACGTGAAAGCCGCGCCCGCTTCCGCCGCGCGGTAGCGGACGGTCAAAGTAGGCGGCTCTTCCCAGAGCCGCGGGCGTAGGCGAGCGGGACTAGGAAGTCCCGCCTACGTTCCACCGCGCCCCGATCCGGGAACTTCTTTTGGCAGATGCTCTAGACCGCGGGGCGCGTCTCTGTTTTACTCCGCGCGTTTTTTGCACGCTGACCGTCCCGAACCACCCGGCGCTTCCTGCATCCGCGGCGATTCGGGCGGAACGACGTGATGCAAAAACGCCATTACGACCATGCCTACGCCGCCGACCATCATTTACACCAAGACCGACGAAGCACCCGCGCTCGCCACCTATTCGCTCCTGCCGATCATCCAGGCTTTCACCAAACACTCCGGCATCGCCGTCGAAACCCGCGACATCTCGCTCGCCGGGCGCATCATCGCCAGCTTCCCCGACTTTCTCACGCCCGAGCAGCGGATCGGCGACGCCCTCGCCGAACTCGGCGCACTGACGCTGAAGCCCGAGGCCAACATCATCAAGCTGCCCAACGTCAGCGCCTCGGTGCCGCAGTTGAAGACCGCGATCATCGAACTGCAAAAGAAGGGCTACGCGCTCCCCGATTATCCCGAGACCCCGGCGACCGATGCCGAGAAGGAAGCCCGCGCGCGCTACGACAAAATCAAGGGCAGCGCGGTCAATCCCGTGCTCCGCGAAGGCAACTCCGACCGCCGCGCACCCAAGGCCGTGAAGGAATACGCGCGCAAGCATCCGCATTCCATGGGCGCGTGGTCCGCGGACTCGAAGACCAAGGTCGGCACGATGGGCAAGGATGACTTTTTCTCGAACGAAAAATCCGTGACCGTGAGCGCGGCGACCGACGTGAAGATCGCGTTCATCGCGACGGATGGAACCGAGACGGTGCTCAAGGAAAAGACGCCGCTCAAAGCCGGCGAAATCATCGACGCCACGGTGCTGCGCAAGCAGGCGCTCGTCAGCTTCATCGAAGCGCAGATCGCCGAAGCGAAGAGCCTCGGCGTCCTTTTTTCCGTCCACCTCAAGGCCACGATGATGAAGGTCTCCGACCCGATCATCTTCGGCCAATTCGTAAAGGTCTTCTTCAAGGATCTCATCGCCAAACACGCGGCGGTGCTCCAGGAACTCGGGGTCGATTTCAACAACGGCTTCGGCGATCTCGTCGCCAAAATCCAGGCGCTCCCCGCCGGGCAAAAGGCTGCCATCGAAGCGGACATCCAGGCGGCTTACGCCAGCGGCCCGGCGCTCGCCATGGTCAACTCCGACAAGGGCATCACCAATCTCCACGTCCCGAGCGACGTCATCGTCGATGCCTCGATGCCCGCGATGATCCGCACCTCCGGGCAAATGTGGAATGCCGCCGGCAAATCGCAGGACACCCTCGCCGTCATCCCCGACAGTTGCTACGCCGGCGTCTATCAGACCGTCATCGACTTCTGCAAAAAGAACGGCGCCTTCGACCCGAAGACGATGGGCACCGTGCCGAACGTCGGCCTCATGGCCCAGGCCGCCGAGGAATACGGCTCGCACACCAAGACCTTCCAGATCCCCGGCAGCGGCACCGTGCGCGTCACCGACGCCAGCGGCCAGGTGCTGCTCGAACATACCGTCGAAGCCGGCGACATCTGGCGCGCCTGCCAGACCAAGGACGCGCCGATCCGCGACTGGGTGAAGCTGGCCGTCAATCGCGCCCGCGCCTCCAAGACGCCCGCCGTTTTCTGGCTCGATGAAAAGCGCGCGCACGACGCGCAGATCATCGCCAAGGTGAACACTTACCTCGCCGATCACGACACCACCGGACTCGACCTGCGCATTCTCCCGCCCGCCGCCGCCTGCGCCTTCACCTGCGAGCGCCTGAAGGCCGGGCAGGATACCATCAGCGTCACCGGCAACGTCCTGCGCGACTACCTCACCGACCTCTTCCCGATCCTCGAAGTCGGCACCAGCGCCAAGATGCTCTCGATCGTCCCGCTGATGAATGGCGGCGGACTTTTCGAAACCGGCGCCGGCGGTTCGGCGCCGAAACACGTCCAGCAGTTCACCGAGGAAAACTTCCTCCGGTGGGACAGCCTCGGCGAATTCTTCGCCCTCGCCGCATCCTTCGAGCACCTCGCCGAAATGTTCAAGAACGCCAAAGCCAAAGTCTTCGCCGACACCCTCGACGAAGCCAACGGCAAGTTCCTCGAATACGACAAATCGCCCGCGCGCAAAGTCGGCGCCGGCATCGACAACCGCGGCAGCCACTTCTACCTCGCGCTTTATTGGGCGCAGGCTCTCGCCGCGCAGACCGCGGACGCCGAATTGAAGGCGCTCTTCGCGCCCATCGCGGAAAAACTCACCGCGAGCGAAGCGCAGATCGTCGCCGAACTCATCGCGGTCCAAGGCAAGCCCGCCGACATCGGCGGCTACTACCAGCCCGACGACGCCAAAGCCTCCGCGGCCCTGCGCCCAAGCGCGACCTTCAACACGATCCTCGCCACGCTATAGAGCGAACACTCAACGAAGGCGCGGTTCGAGCCCATCACGGAGGGATCCACCACGGAGGGACACGCTCCTGCGTGTTCCCTGATCGGGGACGCGCGGGAGCCCGTCCCCTCCGCCAGATTGCCGCGCCCATCCATCTGTAGTACCCCTCCCGCATGGCCGACGACGACCTCCTCCGCGCGACCACGGAATATCTGCACGAGCAGATCCCGCTGACCCGCGCCATGGGCGTGCAGGTCGCCAGCTACGATGGCCGCGAAGTCGTCGTCACCGCCCCGCTCGCGCCCAATCATAACCACCTCGGCACCGCCTTTGGCGGCAGCCTCAGCGTCATGGCCACGCTCGCGGGTTACGCCCTGCTCTGGCTCGAATTGCGCGACCGCACCGCCCACGTCGTCATCCGCCGCAGCAGCCTGCAATTTCACCGCCCCATCCGCGGCGAACTCCGCGCCCACGGCCGCGCGCCCGACGCGACGGCGCTTGCCGAGTTCCGCGAAGACTTCGCCCGCAAAGCTAAAGCCCGCCTCGAACTGCGCGTCGAGATCATCGAAGACGGCCACGTGGCCGTCGAATTCACCGGCACCTTCGTCGCCGTGCGCTGAACTGCCACCCGGGGCCGCGTTCGATCCTTGCCGGCGGGCCTCGCTCCCGCGTAAGGAGCGCGCATGCCCCACGACTGGTCGCGCCTCTTTCTGCCCGGCGATTTCCGCTGGCACCTCGGCTTGCAAGCGGGCGACGCGCGCTCGTTCTTTGCGCCGACGGAGGAACAGGCGGCACTGCTCACCGAGCGCGCTCACTGGCTGGGGGAGGCGCCGGAAGAATATGCGGCGCTGGCTCCGGATGGCGCTCCATTACTGGCGGAGGCGCTGGCGCTGGCGCGGAGTTGGGGCGCGAGCGTGGCGGAAGATTCGGTGGGGGGGCTGGGGCGGGCTTGGGAGCCGGATTTTGTGCTGCTCTCGTGCGGCGAGGGGGGGCTCATCGTGGAAGGCGGGGCGGTGTGTTTTCCGACGGCCTGGGCGCTGCGCGACAAGGTCGGACGCAGCCTCTTCGAGACGCACGGCCCGGTGCCGCAGTTGAACACGCAGCTCGCGGTGCGCATCGATACCGCGCTGCGCAAGCTCGCGCCCGGCGCCGCCTGGGAGCGCGATAATTGGGGCCTGGCCCGCGGCGCGGAACTCAACCGGCACCCTCGCCGCCAACTGCCACGCCTCGACGCCGCGGTGACGCCGGACGAAGTGTGGCTGCGGATCGAACAGCAACTACTGCTCAAGCTCCCTCAAACCGGCGGGGTCCTCTTCGGCATCCGCATCACGACGGTGCCGCTGCGCGAATTGCCCGCCGTGCCGGCAGCGACGGACGGCTTGCGACGCGCGCTCGAGTCGATGCCCGAGGATGCCGCGGCCTACAAGGGCCTGACGACCGCCCGCCCAACGATCATCGGCTGGCTAAAAGCAGCGGCGGCGGAGCGGCGAATTCCTCCGCTGGCCGGGGAGCGCGAATGAATTCGCGGTTACGCTCCACGGTGGGGCTCATGAAACGTTGGGCGGGTGTTCGCGAAGCCAGACACGGTAGATGTCCTGATTCGTCTTCACGACTTCTTCGCTCGATCGGCGGCGCAAAAGGAAACGACTGGTCGCAATCGACGAAATCGCCACCGCCCACTTCCCTTCTTGAACCGCACCGCCCAACCCCCGAACCTAGCTGCGGATGAATACGCCGGAGTTCCCTACGCCTTGGCAGAAAAAGACTATTTGGGCCGCGCTGACCACGCTGTCGGTCGTCGGCATCGGCGCGATTTCCGTGGGGCTGATTTGGGTCATGTCGTTGGTGCTCGGATTCCTGCAGCCGATCCTCATCCCCTTCGCCGTTGCCGCCGTGATGGCCTACCTGCTTGATCCGCTGGTTTCGCGGATCGCGACGTGGGGCACCTCGCGACAACGCGCGGTCTTCGCAGTTTTCGCGCTCTTGGTGCTGGCGCTGGCCGGAATCCTTTTGTGGATCGTCCCGGCGCTCTCCACGCAGACCGGCAATCTCGCGCGCAAGGTGCCGCGCTACACCGAGCAGGTAAAGACGATGGTCGTCGATTTCTCCCACAACGTTCAGCAGAAATACGGGATCCGGCTGCTGCCCGAACTATCTTCGCCGCTCGATCCTGGAACCTTCGGCCCCCCCGTGCCGCCCTACTTCCTCGAACCGGTGGCCCCGATTCCCAAGGCGCTCCCGCTGCCTGCGCCATCGGCCGCCACCCCGAAATCCGCCCCGTCCGAAACCAAACCGAGCGCTCCGCCCGCAAGCGCCGATCCCGTGGCGGAGACGCAATACGATATTCAGCAATTTCTGACCGGCGACTGGGTGCGCACCACGCTGCCCGGCGTGCTGCGCAATGCCTGGCGCTTCGTTACCAGCAGCGTCGGCGGCTTCCTCGGCGTCTTCGGCTTCCTGCTCTCGATGGTCATCGTGCCGATCTATCTGTACTATTTCCTCATCGAGAGCCGGAACATCTCGAAGTCCTGGGGCAACTATCTGCCGCTGCGCGCCTCGGCGTTCAAGGATGAGGTGGTTTCGACGCTGGAGGAGATCAATGGCTACCTCATCGCCTTCTTCCGCGGACAACTCGTGGTCAGCTTGATCAACGGCACGGCGACCGGCCTCGGCCTGGTGGTCGTCGGGCTTGATTTTGGACTGCTCATCGGGCTGCTGCTCTGCGTGCTCGGGATTATCCCGTATCTCGGGATCATCCTGTGCTGGATTCCGGCGGTGATCATCGCCTCGGTGCAAGGCGGCGCGGGTACGTGGATTCCGGGCGATCCGTGGTGGGTCTTCCCGCTCGTGGTCACGGCGATTTTCACCATCGTGCAGCAGGTGGACGGCCTCTACATCACCCCGAAGATCGTCGGCGAAACTGTCGGCTTGCATCCGATGACGGTCATCTGCTCGGTCTTCGTGTGGTCGCTGCTCATGGGCGGTCTGCTGGGCGCGATCCTCGCCGTGCCGATGACGGCGACCCTCAAGGTGCTGCTTCGGCGGTTTGTCTGGCAGCGCCGTCAAGTGGCGGATGACAATACCAAGCTCACCGAGGAAACATTCGCCGAGCAGCAGGCGCTGCCTTCTCCGAAAACAGTCACCGCGACGGGCAAATGAATCCTCCACCTTCCAAGCCGGCGCGGGTGGTCATCCCCGATCACAGTTGGCGGAATACTTTGATCGCCGTGGGCGCCGGGATTCTGGTGCTCATTTTCGTCGGCCTCGGGGTCTGGAAAATGGGCAGCCCCGAGCAAGGCAACAAGCTGACCGGCGAGATCGTGGAAAAGGTGTTCACGCCGCTGGCGGAGCGCCAGGTCAGCTTTAGCGGCCGCAAGATCGAGGGCGTGAAGGAGATCGCCGGCGAGTACGTGCTGAAGGTGCGCGTCGAGGCGCAGCAGCGGACCTACGAAGTGCCGGTCGAGCAGTATGTCTATGAGTCGAAAAAAGTCGGCGACTCGCTGACCTTCATCCGCCCGCAATCCGAACAGCACTGAGGCGGAAACATCCGTCGTCTCCGCGCGGTTGACACCCCGCCGGGGGGCCGCGATGCTGCGCGCCCTTCTTTTTACGCCGTGACCCCGCTCATGACTGACACCTCCTTCCGCTGGATCGAAACGAACAACTGGGAGCTCGATTTCTTCGGGCTGCCACATCGCATCCCCTGGCCGGCGAGTGTCGATCCGGCCATCGCCAATAAAGATCCGTTTGAAATGGAACATTTGCTCGACGCGATCGAGGCGATGGGGCCGGAGGCGGAGGCGCCGTGGGGCAATTTCCTGCGGGCGTCGGCGCACCTCGATGAGTTTGCCGAGGCAATTCAAAACTCGGAGATCATCCGCGCCTACGAGCTTCTGGAGAGCTTCGACGCAGGGCATCCGGGGACGGCTTTCGCGCTCTATCACCGCGGTTCGCTGGCGCGGCTGGAAGGAGACGATGCGGGCGCGGTGGAACTGCTGACCGCGGCGGCGGAGAAGGCGCCGGGCGGAGCGGCCATCTGGAATAGCCTGGGCGTCGTACAGGCGATGCTCGGCGAGCGGGAGGCAGCGGTCGCAGCCTTCAAGAAAGCGTTGTCCATCGTGCCGCAGGATCGCACCGCGCTGGAGGGTCTCACGCAGCTCCGCGAGGTGGTGAAGCTTTTGCGCAAGGCGGATGATCCGAACTCGGCAATCTATATGGACCTCCCGACCTTCGGGCAGATGGCCGCCCGGCAGATTCAGCAGATGGGCAGCGACCACGCACAATTGCTCAACTACGGCGAGCAACTGCTGAAGGAAGGATTTGCCCCCGAGGCAGGGTTGGAAGCCCTGCGCAAAGCCCACGCGCTGCAACCCGACGATCCGCGCAGCGTCTTCGCGCTGATCGCGGCGTATCGCCTGCAGGAGAAATTGGACGAGGCCCGGACGACCATCACGGCGTACACCGAAAAGCACCCCGAGGATCCCCGCGGGTTCTTCCATCTGGGCCAGGTCTGCAATGCGCAGAAGGATGCGGAAGGCGAATCCCGGGCGCTCGACCGCGTGCTGGAGATCGATCCGAACGCGCAGGCGCCGCTCGGGATTCGTTTTGGACTCGCCAACGGCGAGCACGATCCAGCCAAGGAGCAGGCGTTGGTGAAATTCGCCGAGGAACGCAAATCTTGGATGGCGTACGTGCTCGCGAGCAATGTCGCCCGCCAGCGCGGGGATGCGAAGCCAGCGGTGAAATGGGCGGAGCGCGCCTATGCGCTCGCGCCCGAGATCGAGGAAGTCCTCCTGCATTACACCGCCGCGCTCGGCGAGGCGCGGGATTTTGAAAAGCTGGTCAGCGTGATCAAACCGCTGGTCGAGAGCGGGAAATTTTCCAAGCGGATCAATTGGAACTACGCGCAGGTCCTGCAACAGATCGGCCTGACGGATGACGCCATCCGCGTGTTGCGCGACGCCGTCGCCGGTGAAGCGCCGGAGGATTTCAAGACGTCCGTGGCGACGACCATCGAAGCGTGGTCGGGCGAACTCACGGGCTGCGGCGTGCAACTGGAAGTGCATCAGTCCGGCTTCCTGCAACGGCCGATCCTGCTGACCATCGACGGCGAGGAAGGCGGCATCGTGATGGGCGCCGGCACCCGACTGCCAGCAACGGGATCGTTCCCGTGGCGAGTCACGGCGGCGGAAGCCAAAGTCGCTCTGCAACAAGGCGAAGGCGGTGGCAGCCTCGAGCCCAGCGCTCTCGGAACCTTCCTCGTGCGCGGCATCGAACCGGGGGTAACGATCGATTGCCATCTCGCGGCCCTGCCGGACGGCGCGCTCCATTTCCGCGCCTCGCAGAATGGTCGGAAGCTGAAGGTCGGCTGGGCGCCGCTCGGCTTGGAGAAACGCTGATGTCCGCCTGCCTCGGCGATTGACAACCCACTTTCACCCCGCCAACTTCCCAGCCCTTTTCCGATGAGCCTCATCGTCCAAAAATACGGCGGAACTTCCGTCGGCAATCCCGAACGCATTCTGAATGTTGCCAAGCGCGTCATCGCGACGCAGGAAGCCGGGCACGATGTCGTGGTCGTCGTTTCCGCAATGAGCGGGGTGACGGACAGCCTCATCAAACTTTCGAAGCAAGTCTCCGCCAACCCGGCCGAGCGCGAGATGGACGTGCTCCTCGCGACCGGCGAGCAGACGACCATCGCGCTCACGGCGATGGCGATTCACGGACTCGGAAAAAAAGCGGTGTCACTGACGGGCGCGCAGGCGGGCATCATCACCGATGGCGTCCATACCAAAGCGAAGATCGCGAACATCACGCCGAAGCAAGTCCACGCGCATCTCAAAAACGGGAACATCGTCATCGTCGCCGGATTTCAAGGTGAGACGACGGACGGGCGCATCACCACGCTGGGCCGCGGCGGGAGCGATCTCACGGCCATCGCCATCGCGGCCGCAGTCAAAGCCGATGTCTGCCAGATTTTTACCGATGTGGACGGTGTCTATACTTGCGACCCGCGCGTCGTCCCGAACGCGAAGAAGATCGACGAAATCAGCTACGACGAAATGCTCGAAATGGCGTCCAGCGGCTCAAAGGTCATGCAGTCGAGGTCGGTCGAGTTTGCCAAGAAATTCGGAGTCATCTTCGAGGTGCGCAGCTCTTTTAACAACAACCCCGGAACCATCGTCAAAGAGGAGACCAAGAATATGGAAAACGTCGTCGTGCGTGGCGTCTCAATCGAGAAAAACCAGGCCAAGGTCACCATCCGCCAGGTGCCGGATCGGCCGGGGACTGCGGCCCGCATTTTCAGTGCGCTCGCGGGTGCGAACCTGAGCGTCGATATGATCGTGCAGAGCGACAGCGTGGGCGACACCAACGACATTTCGTTCACCTTGAACAAGGACGAGCTGGCGCGGGCGAAAAATACGCTCGAAACCGCGATCAAGGAAATCGGCGCGAAGGAGATGGTGACGGAGGAAGGGATTGCGAAGTTGAGCATCGTGGGCATCGGCATGCGTTCGCACAGCGGGGTGGCCGCGCGGTTGTTCGAGGCGATGAGCGCGGGCGGCATCAATATCCAGATGATCTCGACCAGCGAGATCAAGACCGCGGTGATCATCGAAGAGACGAAGATCAACGAGGCGGCGGCACTCGCACACGAAGCGTTTGGGTTGAGCGGGAAAGCATAGGCACAGTCTGCGCGTGGCTGTGCTGCCCGAGTAGCGCAGGCCTCCGGCCTGCCGGTTTCAACGTCCCGCCGAAACGAATTTTTCCGGCAGGTCTCCGGCGGTGCGGAGCTCTTGCCGTGGTGCGGATCTCTTGATCGGAGTGAGGCTCCCCGGAAAGCTTGCTTCCGCGCACCAGCGACCGACTTTATCCCCATGAAGACGCTCCCGATGTTTCTCAACGGCGCGTGGGTGGAATCCGCGGACGGCGCCACGCGCGAAATCCTCAATCCCGCCAACAATGAAGTACTGGCCGTCGTCACGGATGGCAACGAACGCGATGCCGAGATGGCGATCGAACACGCGCGGAAGGCGTTTGACGAGGGTCCGTGGCCAAAGATGCGCGCCCCGGAACGCGCGGGTTATCTCTTCAAACTCGCGGATCTGATCGACCGTGATGCGGACGCGCTCGCCGAACTGGAGACGCGCAACAATGGCAAGCCGCTGCGCGAGGCGAAATTCGACATCGCCGATGCTGCCGCGTGTTTCCGTTACTACGCGGGACTGATCACCAAGCCGCTCGGGCAGACCTACGAAGTCGCCGACCCCACGATTCAGTCCATGGTCGTGCGGGAGCCGATCGGCGTCTGTGGGCAGATCATCCCGTGGAATTATCCG
>Ga0105047_10000471_pt1 | contig 68492 bp, 50 predicted proteins | sample MAT04_FD_78384 | JGI IMG/M metagenome (GOLD analysis project Ga0105047, IMG submission 78384) | Freshwater microbial communities from Lake Fryxell liftoff mats and glacier meltwater in Antarctica - MAT-04 (megahit assembly) | ecosystem: Environmental > Aquatic > Freshwater > Ice > Liftoff... | reverse complement strand
TGTCGTCGCTGGATCTTCCGCTCAGACCGAATGACGATGGCCGATCCATTCGGGCAACTCACTGTGCGGGCTCACATGCATCCCGGTTATCAGAGTCCAAATCACATCGGTCCATCCGGACCGGCCGATACCGACGTGACAGTATTCTCGGTTCAGACGACTCAGGGCGAACCACTGGCCGTGCTGGCCAATTATGCGATGCACTACCACGGTTCACCACTTGTTTCCGGGGATATCTGCGGTCGTTTCGGATTGAAGTTTGCCGAACTCATCGGTGCCACAAATCAGCAGCCTGGTTTTGTCGGAATTCTGTCGCAGGGAACAAGTGGCGACAGTATGTGGATGGATTACAGTCAGCCGTCGCGTCCGACGGATCTGGATGCTTACGTCAAGGCTCTCGCAGAAGATGCGGTTCGAGCCTGTGAATCCATTGAGTATCAGTCCGGTATCACACTAGCGATGGCGGAGACCACACTGAAACTGAATCGGCGGACGCCTGATGAGTCACGACTCAAGTGGGCTCACGAGTTAGCGGCGCAGGTTGGTGATCAGCTGCCACGAGGATGGTCAGAAGTCTATGCGTTTGAGCAATTGCGGCTGCATGAAAACCCAACGGCAGAACTCAAGCTGCAGGCGATTCGCATCGGCGACTTTGGCATCACGGCAATCCCTGATGAAGTCTACGGCATCACAGGCATCAAATTGAAGAACCGCAGTCCCCTCGCCCTGACGATGAATATCGAACTGGCCAACGGTGCAGAAGGTTATATCCCGCCGCCGGAGCAGCATCCGCTTGGTGGCTACACCACGTGGCCGGCTCGAACAGCGGGGCTGGAAGTGCAGGCGGAACCGCAGATCGTGGAAACGCTTACACACCTGTTGGAGCAGGTCGCCGACAAACCACGACGAATCGCTGCCGATGAAGGTCATGCCTATTCCAAAGCGGTTGTCGAATCGAAACCGATCGCTTTCTGGCGACTGGGGGACATTGACGGAACGAGAGCTGTCGATTCTGCTGGCGGTCATCACGGAACGTATGAAAATGGTATTGCCTTTTATCTGCCGGGACCCAAAGGCGATGGTCTCAACCAGCCTCCACGTGGCAATCGGTCGGCTAACTTTGCTGGTGGGCGAGTCGCCGCGACTGTTCCTCAACTGGGCAACAACTACACGGTTGAGTGTTGGGTCTGGAATGGCCTGCCCGATGATGCACAAGCCGTTACCGGGTATTTCTTTTCGCGAGGCCGAGACAGCGATGCTAAAGTGAATGGCGATCATCTGGGCATCGGCGGCAATTATCAGAATCGAGGCTGGAACGGAAAACTCCTGCTGTTCAACGGCAATGAACGTGACGAAGCTCTGGTCGGACGAACGGTGCTGGAACCTCGAACATGGCATCATGTGGCGTTTGTTCGTAACGGCAACAACGTGAAGGCTTATCTGAATGGTGAAGTCGAACCGGAAATCGATGGTGAGCTGCACCCGACGTTTTCAGAAGACAACGGCGAGATTTTTCTTGGGGGACGCAGCGATCGACTGTTTGGTCTGGAAGGACGTCTGGATGAAGTTGCCTTGTACGATCGAGCTTTGACGACGGCCGAAGTGTCGGCACACTTTGCGATCGCCGGTGCGCTGAGGATTCCACAGATTACTGAAGCTCTACCGCAGCCGGATTCGCGACCGCTATCGCCGAGCGATTCGATGAAGGTTGCCCACGTGCGCGAGGGATTTGAATTGCAACTGGTGGTAGCGGAACCGCTTGTCATCGACCCTGTGGCAATCGACTGGGGCCCCGATGGAAAGCTGTGGGTCGCGGAAATGGCCGATTATCCGTCCGGAATGGACAATAACGGCAAGCCGGGTGGGCGTATTCGATTTCTGGAGGACAAAGACGGCGACGGTCGTTACGAAACATCCACAGTCTTGCTGCAGGATGTTGCGTTTCCCACTGGCGTCATGGCATGGGGCAACGGCGTAATTGTGACCGCCGCTCCGGAAATCTTCTACGCAGAAGATTCCAACGGCGATGGAACAGCAGACGTTCGCCAGACTCTGTTTTCAGGATTCATGGAAGGCAATCAGCAATTACGAGTCAACGGACTGCGCTGGGGTCTGGACAACTGGATTCACTGCGCAAGTGGCAGCCATCATTCAGGGTACGGGACCGATAGCCAGATTCTGTCACATGTGAAAAACCAAAAGTTTGCCGTCGGAAGTCGCGATTTTCGTTTTCAACCGAAGGAAGGTCTGATCGATCCGCAAAGCGGTCCGTCGCAGTTTGGTCGTAATCGAGATGCGTGGGGAAACTGGTTCGGTGAGCAGAATAGTTATCCGCTATGGCATTATGTCCTTGAAGATTCATACATTCGCCGCAATCCAAATTTCGCTCCTCCAGATCCCCGACATCTGATGACGCCGTCAAATCCGCCAGTGTACGCAGCAGCAACTCCGGAAAAACGCTTTCACAGTTTTGAACAATCCGGCCGCTATACGTCAGCGTGTTCGGGAATGGTGTATCTGGATGATTTATTGTTTGGTGCAGAAAGGACCTGCGAGAATGGACTGGGCATTCAACACGCATTCACCTGTGAACCATTCAGCAATCTCGTTCAACACAATCTGCTCATCGACGATGGCGTCAGTTTTCGTCTTGAACGAGACCCCGCAGAAATCGACAAGACCGATTTTTTTGCATCGGAAGACCGCTGGTGCCGGCCGGTTATGGTTCGCACTGGTCCGGACGGAGCGTTGTGGATCGTGGACATGTATCGGTACATGATTGAGCATCCTCAGTGGTTGCCCAAAGAAGGTCAGGATGAACTCCGACCATTTTTCCGATCCGGTGATGATCGTGGCAGGATTTATCGCATTGTCCCGATCACAGCACATGGCGAGCGGGGCGGCATCAGCCCCCCGGTACTTTCACTGCGAATTGATCAGCTTTCCATTGCAGAACTTGTCGCCGAACTGGAAAGCCCCAACGGCTGGCGACGAGATATCGCGCAACAACTGCTGCTCGCGACGCATGACAAGTCTGCTGTAGAATCGCTGACAAAGATGGTCACAAACGGACAGCGGCCGACAGCTCGGTTACATGCTCTGTGTACGCTGGATGGAGTTGGAAAACTGACGGCAGAAACTGTCATGTCGGCTTTGAAAGATTCGCACCCCGGAGTTCGTCGCTGGGCCGTGCGTCTGGCACCGACCGTAAATGTGCCACTCAGTTCGCTGGCAGGTATGACCAAAGACCCGAACGCCAAAGTCCGACTGGAACTGGCATGTATCGCCGGACAATTCAGCAATGCTGGAGAGATCCCAGGTGAACTGCCTCCTGTAGCCCGATCTGTCCTCAGATCGGGATCCAAAACCAATGATGCAGCAGAAATCCTTGCCGACCTGCTGCTCTCTGATACCGATCCCTACCTCCGCGCAGCCGTCATGAGTTCACTAAATTCCACCAGCATCGGAAAAACAATCGACAAGTTTATTACGGTCGTGCAGTCAGATGCCTCAGCGAGCGAACCCAGCGTTTCAAAGATAGCGGGCTTTACAGCCGCAGACCGCGATGAGCTGACCAGTATTCTGTTTGAGCAAGCCGCATCAATCGCCAGCGATGATGACCTTGAGCGAATTATTCGGCTGACCGTCGATGATTCACACGGTGGCCTGCGCGCATGGCAGATGCTCAGTCTGGCAAAGATGCTTGATCGCCTGAAAACCCGTGGTTCAAAAATCCTGGCGCATCTGGCTGAAAACAATCAGCAGACTACCGTGATCAAAGCATTTGAAACCGCCCGAACGATAGCGGCTGATGCTACGAAAAATGAGATCTTGCGAGTCGCCGCAATTCCTTTGCTTCTGCGAACGTCGGATCAGTCTGCCGACGAAGCTCTGTTGAAAGAAATGCTCGCGCCTCAGACACCAGTCTCTGTCCAGGAAGCCGTGATTCGGCATCTTGGTCAGCAGACGAACGTATCGTCCGCCGACATCCTAATGGCTGGCTGGTCTTCTCATTCACCGGCAATCCGAGCATTGATCCTCAGCGTAGTCTCCAGTCGATCGCAGTGGGTGGCTCAACTGTTGACACAACTGGAATCCGGCACGATTGCGGCAGGCGAAATTGATGCCTCCACACGACAACGTCTTCTGACAACTCGCGATGCTGTTTTGAAAAAGCGACTCGAAACTGTATTCAGTTCGGGAACATCGGAGGATCGAAAAGCGGTGATGGAAAGCTATCGGCCCGCATTGGAACTCACCGGCGATGTCGCTCGCGGCGCTGTATTGTTCGGCAAAAAATGCGCCACCTGCCACAAACAGGGAGGCATCGGTCACGAAGTCGGACCGAACCTTGCCTCGCTCACGACACGAACACCGGAATCTCTCTACACGGCCATCCTTGATCCCAGCGCCGCCGTGGAAACCAAGTATCTCAACTTTGTCGTCGCCACGACATCCGGTCGCAGCGCGATCGGTCTGCTCTCCACTGAAACCGGCAGCAGCATCACCGTGCTGGGCGCCGAGGGGAAATCAGAATCGATCCTCCGCACAGACATCGAAGAACTCCGCAGCACCGGAAAATCTCTGATGCCTGACGGCGTGGAAAAAGATTTCACACAACAGGATCTGGCGGATGTGATTGAATATGTGAAGGTGATAGGGAAGTAATTGGCGATGCAGAAAGGACAATCATGGATCTACATCACAATCTGTACTACTCATATCGAGGTTTGGCCTCCAGCGATGTTGATCGCGACCGTCAATTAGAGAACAACCTCACTAAGGCCCTCATAAACACGCTGAGCCTCGGTGGTGAAGAAGTGTGGCAACCATTTATACGCTCATTGGGCGTTGCAAACCCAAAAGACACGATGTTTTTATTGCAACGGCGCGATCTTCCTTCAAGTCCGGCTGCGAGCAAGAAATTGCGTGTGCTCTTGGGGATTTCTCGCCATCAATCGCATTGTCATATGGATGAAAGCGAACGCGACGCATACGAGAGCGTCCCTGATGGCTGGATTTACGGAAACGGATTCGCAATTCTTGTAGAATGCAAGGTGCGCGGCGATTTCACAACAGGACAAATGGGAGCTCACATCGCTCGGCTAGTTGTCAGCGGATCGCCACGGCCCAAAGCGATTCTCAAGACGTGGGCAGAGATTCACGATTTCTTCTATCGGCTTTTACCGAAGCTGCCAAATTCTTCGACACAACTGCTTGTCTCGCAATTTGTTCAATTTCTGGAGTACAGTGGCATGAGCGGCTTCACAGGCTTTCGACGTGAACACTTTGAATATTTTCTTCTGCACGACGACGAGGACTCACGGCTATGGGTACTTGATCAAATAAACGAGGTCGCGACGCTGTTGCTGAATACACTTCGTAAATTCTCGACCTTCTATGACGGCTTTGAAATCGGGAATCTCAAGCGAACCGATGCTTATTGCTGGGTCGCCTTTGGTCCAAAGGACCGGGAATATCGCCAGAAGACACATCAAACTATCGCGTTTGGCGCGGATGGAGTCCGCATCTTCATTAATGCGGAATTGCAGGATGCCACCGACCGGGTCAAGGCTGTAACGGCTCAAAGCCAAGGTCGCCTTCTAAAGGCATTATTGAACTTGCATAGATTCGAGGACTACTCTCTGGAGCTGGATGAACGGCTGCAGAAACAAGCAAGCATTTATTGGTACATTCCGAAACTAAAACTTTACTCCTCCACTCTCGCTGAGGCAACGACACGTGAAGTCGCGTGGCAGCCGTTTTGTCAACTTGTTGATCACTTTCCCCTGTTCGAACTGAGGATCGAGCGACTCATATCGCCATCCGTCCTCTTGAAGCATGACAACGATAGTCGGGCTGGCGGAATTCAGTACATAGCGGAAATCCTAAAACGTAATCACGCAGTGGTTGCTTTATTAAACCAGACTGCAGACCAGTAACAATTCCACAAGGTTCAATCTGCGTCACGCGCGGGAGTACTGTGCCTTGCACTTGAATTGGCGGAAATGAATCTCGGTGTGTGATTCACACACCGTTTGTCACAAGGAGCCGACTTCATGAATTCGGCAGATCGGGAGAAGTTGCGAAGCAGATTACAGCATCTGTTTCCGATTGCGATTGCCATGAAGTCATTCGCATTTCGGTCGGCGGGGGTGAAATACGCGAATGAATCAGACTTTGTTTCCGGAAGTGGCGCTGCGTACTACGGGGGTCGCTGGAATCCGATTGGGATGAGGGCAATCTACGCGTCGCTCGATCCCATCACTGCGGCCAGAGAAGCCTATCAGAACTTTACATCGCGCGGCTTTTCTCCCGCAGATATTAAGCCTCGAGTAATGGCTGGCATTGAATTCAAATGTCGATCTCTGCTTGACCTGACCGCTGGAAAGATCCGCCGCAGGCTCGGTTTGACGATCGAGCAGATTCTGAGCGAGGATTGGTCAGGAAAGCAACGAGCAGGAAAAGAGCCGCTAACGCATTCGATCGCAATCGAATCTCGCCACGCTGGGTTTGAGGGAATACTGTCGCCGTCAGCACAAGATCGCAACGGCAAGAATATTGTCATCTTTCTCGATTCTCTGCAGCTCAAAAGCTTTGTTCGTCCCATATCGCCGGAAGATCTCCCGCCTCATCCGTCACTCTGGCCCTCGTAATGTGCAATTTTGCATGTTTTTTTGCTTGCAGGCATTAACGCCGATGAATATGATGAGCGCGTCGCTCGTCAAGGAATTTCACAGGAGATGCAGAATGCCAACTAAATCATCAAATAAGACAGTTGCCATTCGTGGACTTCATGGCGTTCGTGTGGTTGAAATCAACGGCGAGGCGAAGCTTGAATTGCGGTACATCCTGCGGATGACTAGGTCCGTTTTCAGCCGGTTAGTCAATGTTTCTGAAAGGGCGATTGCTGAAGTCGAGTCAAAGCAGAAGAAAGTTGACAAGCTGCAACGGAACTATGTTGAAGTCAAACGATTGTGTGATGGTTTAAGTGAAGTGCTGGAACCGGCGGGGCTGGGCGAATGGCTCAACTCAGTAAACGAGTCGTTTGGGGGACTAAAACCATTAGAAGTCATAGAGCGCGGGGAGATTGACCGGTTGTGGGAGATGTATTATCAACTTCGTTCCGGTGCGCCTGCCTGAACTATCTTTCATGCACATGATCGAAGGGAGCTCACTTCAAATGCAGCGACGTGATTTTCTAAGTACAACTGCGGCGGCAACAGCTTCAATCCTGACGCCGACTATTTCATTGGCGGCTCCGGTAAAAGAGTCGGAGGACCGATTTGGCGATTTGCTGATTCGGCCGCGTGCGACTGACCACTTTGATTTGCTCTTCACTCCTGTGCGGCCTCGACCATTGCGGTTGCTGCAGATTGCGGATACGCATTTTCATCCAGGTGATGCCACGAATGAGGCGACCGAGAACTTGCTGCGCGGAATCGTGACTCGCGAACAGCCTGACTTCATCGTGCATACAGGGGATTGCGTGAACAATGATTCAGACAAGCCTGTCGAATGGACCGGGATGTATATCGTCAACGGACTGAAACTTCCGTGGACGCTGTGTTTCGGAAACCATGACTACCCCGTCAAAAATGCCTCGGGGTCACTGCCGCTGGATCAAATCCGGCAGAATATGGAGCGTGGGTTTCAGGGTTACGTAGATGAATCGACAAGTCGGCATTACTGCTATCGATACGATGTGCTCACCAAAGACAACGGCAAACCGAACGCCTGCTTATTCTTCTTTCAGGTCGGGTATGCAGAAGGTGATCGTCGTATCTCGGATCCGCAGCTTTCCTGGTTCGAGCGTCAGATGAAACTTGACGCCGAGCGAAATGTGGAGGCTCCAATTACGGTGTTTGTCCACATTCCGCTGCTTGAATACAACAAGCTCTTTGAATCCGGCCGTGCGTTGGGCGAGAAGGGAGAAGACGTCTGCTTTGACAGTGATACTGGAACGTCCTTCCGACACTTCCTGAACTCACGCCGCGTTGTCGGAGTTTTCTGCGGTCATGATCATAAGAACAATTATCATGGCGAGTGGCGGGGAGTCGAACTGGCCTACGGTCGAATCAGCGGCTGGGGCGGATATGGTCCTGCCGACTGGCAACGCGGCGGCCGTCTGATTTCTCTGGATCTTCAATCGCCAAATCCCGTGCCGCAGCATGTTGAAGTTTTTTGAAAAAGGATTCAAAGTTATGCGAATTCTCTCGACTCACCTTATTGTAATCATGTCGATTCTGAGCTGTTCCGTTCGCGCAGACGATCCGGTTGCGCTGGAATTTCGAGATGACTTCGACGGGAAGTATGACGATGAATGGACAATCATCAACGAAAACGCCCGGAATATTTCGCTCACCAAAAACAGCGGAATGCTGACGATTACGGCTGAGCGTGGAGGCATCTGGGGAGGGGCCACGAGCGCCAGGAATATTTTCCTGATTGATACTCCTATGCGGTCCGGAAACTTTGTGATGACGACTCGCATTGTGGGCTTTGATCCAAAACAAAACTACGAGCAGGCTGGCTTGATCTGTTTCAACGATGTCGACAATTATGTCAAATTCGATCTGGAATTTGATTCGACCAACGGAGGTAGAACACTGGCCGTCGTACCGGAAATTGATGGGCAGGATCTCGACGACACAACCCTTAAAGTCAAACACGCCGAGCCTGAAATGTGGCTCAGGTTGGTCTTATACCATGACAAGTACATTTTCTCAGCGAGTCGCGATGGGAAAAAATTCAGGACGATCAGCAGGCAAACAATTGAACTCGACTATCCCGCGATGGTCGGCATTATAACGCAAAGCCGTGTTGGCGGCGGTCCGCCGGACGTCGAAGTCCAATTCGATCTGTTCGAAATTGCACCTCTGGAGTCGAAGCCGGAATTAATCGAATTGATTGAAGCGGAAATGACGTTCTGAACACCGCAGGCCGTACTGCGTGCTTGAGCCTGTCGAGTTACGATCATTTGTCCTGGCGGGCTTACGCCGCTCCACTCGCCCGGGTTCAGATGTTACCGCACCGACACCCTGGATTCAGGAGTTGCCGGAGCGTCAATCCATAGCCACTGCTGAAAGACGATTGTGTTGTTCCTGCACCGTGCGAGCTAAAGTCTTGCGGATTTCTTCTTCGTCACCGACAACGATGTCCGCACCGGCATTCTGGAATTCTGACATGTGGATCTGGTTGCGTGATCGCACAATCTTTATCGCTTGAGGCGCAATTGTCCGAATCAGGTTCAGGACGGCCAGAGCGTCGTTGCGCGATGGCAGGGTAATCACAACCAGTCGCAGGTGCTTCAGATGAAGATGTTCCAGGACTTCACTGCTGGAAGCATCACCAAGTTCGGCGCGATATCCCATTGCTTCGGCACTCGCAATGCCGGCAGGGCTCAGATCCAGCACAAGGACACGGTCGCGAATCTCCTCAAGATGGTGAACTGCACCACGACCAGCAGGACCAAAACCGACGATCAAAAATTCACACGGAGGACGCTCGACGGACTCCGGCGATTCAGTGTTCTGTGAAACACCACGTCGTCGGTTCAGCCACGCCGAAACGCCTGGGGCCACGCCGATCAACCATGGCGTGACAATCAGGGTCACAACTGCTGCGGAAACCAGCAGAGAATACTGGCTCTCGGACAGGATCCTGCCAGTGCGGGCTTCACTTCCCAGCACGAACGCAAATTCGCCGACCTGACACAGACACAGACTGGTTGACAGCGCCACTCCACGCGACTTCCCAAACAGTATGAGCAGAATCAGAATAATCGCTGCTTTGCCAACCATGATCGTCGCGGCAACCGCAAGCACTACAGGCAGATGTGTGAACATCCAGACGGGATCAGCGATCAGTCCGACGGCTCCGAAGAATAGAGTTAGCAGGACAATTCGAAGCGACGCGACATCGGCTCGGATCTGGATGGCAAACTTCGAGTTTCCGAGGAACATTCCAGCAACAAAGGCACCAAGAGCCGGTGACAGATTCGCGGCGTGCGCGGCCCAGGTGGCGCCGAGTCCCACAATCACGCTCAGCAGAACCGTCAATTCGCGGTTGCGACCGAACGCCGCAGACTGCAGCGCCTTCACTGCCACGTAGTTCATCAGGAAGTAGAGACTGCCAATGACGACACCAGCGGCCAACAGGATGCCAAACACTCGGGCGGCAATAACTGCAGGATCACCACCTTCGGAAAGCAGCGGAACCAGAATTGCGAGTGGAACCACGGCCATATCCTGAACCAGCAGAATCGCCAGTGAGTTTCGGCCTGCCTGCGAGTCCATTTCGCCTCGGTCAATCAGGACACGCAATACCGCCGCCGTACTGCTCAAACAAATCATTGCTCCAATGGCGATTGAGGTCGCAGTGTTCAGTCCCAGAAATCGACAGCACAGTGCAGCCAGTAGTAACGTGGCAACCACCTGAGAAACACCGGCAAGCAGTGTTGTCTTTCCAAACCCGACCACGCGCTTCCAGGAAAACTCCAGGCCCAAACTGAACAACAGCAATGCCACGCCCAGTTCCGCAATGGACTCAATGTGTTCTTCGCCTTTCACAATCCCAAAGCTACCTGGACCTCCCAGTACCATTCCCGCCAGCAGATATCCCACCAAAGGACTTTGCTTCATCCATGCCATCAGGCTGCCGGCCAGCAGGCATCCCAGCAGCAGGATGATGATTTCCAGCAGCATGTCCCATGATTCCATCAACAGCCCCTGTCAGCCCCGGTGCCATATTCAGCGAATATGCGCCAGAGAAATACTACGAACAAATCTGCAAGTATTATTGTGGAGATCGATTCCAGCGGCGTTGAACGATGCATTTTCCAATGTGTCGCTGCGAAATCAGGAGTCCAATTAGTAATCGACGCCTAAATTGCGTTCGATGGACCGCGCTTTTTCAGAGACGATGTACTTTCCATACCACGGATCTGGATCGCGATCGCGGTCACAGTCGGCTCGACCTTCGTTGCCGACGAAATCCCATTGGCCGTCGTCTTTGTCTGAGTCATCGCCAGGATCGACAGGACGCGGAGTAAATGTCCGAGTCATCCGCCTCATCGCCGTACGCGGCGATTCGACCATCGAGCATCCGGCGAGTTGCAGACCGATCAGGCACGCTGTGAACAACGCTGTTCGCGATTCGAGCATTGGAAATTCCTGTACAAAGTGATGCTGTCAGCGCTGACGCAGCGAACAGGGTTCGTCACAATCCGTCAAATTCATTCTTCACATGTAGAAGTTTAACCCCATACCGAACTGCGCCCAGAGGACTTCATGCCGCCACTTGACATCCTGGTTGTTGCTCCTCACCCCGACGATGCGGAAATCAGCGTAGGGGGTACAATCGCGACTTCGATTCAGCAGAAACTGCGCGTCGGTGTCGTGGAACTTACGTCCGGTGAGCCTACTCCACATGGCTCAATCGAGACGCGCCGCCAGGAGACACTAAAATCGACTGAGATTCTGGGACTGACGTGGCGCAGCAATCTCGATCTGCCAAATCGCAGTCTGCAACCCACGCTGGAGGCTCGACGAAAACTGGCTGAAGTCTTCAGGACCGTTCGTCCTCAGATCATTCTGGCACCTTATTGGCAGGATGCGCATCCGGATCATGTCGCCGCGAGTAGTCTGTGCGATGATGCTCGGTTCTGGTCAAAATTGAGTCGTTCCGATATGCAGGGCGAACCGTTCTGGCCACCGCTGCTGTTGAACTACTTCAGCATTCACCTTCGCATTCATCCAACTCCTTCGATTGTGATGGACATCTCGTCACAGATCGAAACAAAACTGGCGGCTGTCAGAGCATTTGAAAGCCAGATGATCACCGGCCGCAGTCAGGAATTCCCGACCGTCATCGACGACATCCGTGACCGTGCTCGCTATTGGGGCTGGTCGATTGACAGGGCGTTTGGTGAACCGCTTATCAATCGCGAATCCACGGGAATCGCATCGCTGACTTCTATCTTGCGATAATACGTCATTGCCGTATGGACTGCGTTAAGCATGCAACTGTTAAGCACTGGGATTTGTGCATGGGTGCTTATCGCAGACGTGGTGGCCTGCGCGGTCGGCGGACTTCTTCAGTGAAAATCTGCACGTCTTCAATGATGTCATCGTCGTCAATGACTTCGATATCGTCAACAATCTCGAATTCATCAACAACTTCGACGACCTCAACGATATCGTAGATAACGTCAATGTCATCAACAATTTCAACCTCTTCGAGGATCTCCACGTCTTCGATAATCTCTACGTCGTCTATGATTTCAGCATCCAGAATCTGTGCCGAATCATCGACCAGTACCGGCGTTTTCTTCCCTGCGGCTTGTGTACGAACCGGTCCGCGTGGCGGCACCTGAATGTTGGCGTGGTACCGAAAACTCACGTCGCCGATATCAACTGCATCTCCCTGAGCCAGCTTGGCAACCTTTTTGATGCGTTGGCCATTGATCCATACGCCATTCATACTGGCGAGATCGCGAATGAAGTATTCAGTATCGACCTGCACAAGGATACAATGCTGCCGAGAAATTTTGGTACTGAAATCGATGACTGAATCGCAATCCGCACTACGACCGATGAGCACGACAGCTCGATCAACCACAATTTGGGTTCCCGGTCCAGTTGGAATCAGCGCGGCCACCATTGATAATTTCCGGAAAGATTTCCCGGCTCCAATACCATAAAATCGCTTCGTTCGACTCGCGACGAACGAGCGTCAAACAACAGAATCAATCGAGATTCTGTCTGTGACTGAAGTACTCTGCTACTGATTTTGTGCAGTTGGAGAGGAAAAAAGGCAGATTCAATGCCCTATGCCGAAAAGAACGACTGGGTGGTTCCATTATACTGTCGGCAGATAGAGCTTCCACAGTGTGAAACGAAATGAAAGTCGGCTATGAACCTTTTCGGGGCAGTAGAACAACAAAATCGCGACAATGCCCGGCCTTTGGCAGCCAGAATGCGCCCTGTCGTGTTGTCAGAGTTTGTCGGTCAGCAGCATATTCTGGAAAACGGAAAGTTGCTGCGGAGGATGCTGGATGCCGACCGGATTGGGTCGATGATATTTTACGGTCCGCCGGGGACCGGAAAAACCACATTGGCCGAGTTGATCGCCCGACAGACTCGACGCCACTTCGAACGCCTGAATGCCACCACCTCCGGAGTTCGTGATGTTCGCGAGATTCTGCAGGCAGCGGCGGATCGGCTGGCGGCTGATGGAACTCAGACAATTGTTTTCATCGATGAGCTGCATCGCTTCAGTCGCAGTCAGCAGGACATCCTTCTGCCTGATGTCGAAAACGGTACGATCTCGCTCATCGGTGCGACCACCGCCAATCCTTTCTTCTCGCTTGTCGCCCCACTCATCAGCCGCAGCCAGGTCTTTGAATTCAAAGAGTTGCAGAAGTCAGACTTGATCAGTTTGATGCAGCGTGCTTTGGGTGACAAAAAACGTGGACTTGCCGAACATGGTGTTAAGGTTGACGACGAGGCGCTCGACTTCATCGCAACATTGTCCGATGGCGACGGTCGTCGATCCTTGACAGCTCTGGACATCGCCGTGTTGTCGGTGTCGCGGACAACTCGGATTGTGAACACCGAGGTGGCTGAAGAATCAATGCAGCGACGAGTCCTGCGGTTCGATCCATCCGGCGATGATCACTACGACGTCGCGAGTGCGTTCATCAAAAGTATTCGCGGCAGCGATCCGGACGCAGCACTCTACTGGCTGGCGCGAATGCTGGAATCCGGCGAAGATCCTCGATTCATTGCCAGACGCCTGGTGATCTCTGCGTCGGAAGATATTGGAAATGCGGACCCGATGGGTCTGCCGATCGCCACCGCAGCATGGCAGGCAACGGAAACGATTGGTATGCCCGAATGTCGCATCAATCTTGCTCAGGCGACAACGTATCTGGCGTGCGCTCCGAAATCGAACGCTTCTTATGCCGCGATCGATGCCGCGCTGGCTGACGTGCGACAGAATACCCTGATCCCGGTACCCATGCATTTACGCGATGGACACTATGCAGGTTCGGAACGACTGGGGCATGGTGTCGGGTATGAGTACGCTCACGATGCGGCCGATGGCTGGGTCAATCAGGATTATCTTGGCGTGGATCGCAAATACTATCATCCGGTCAGTCGTGGCAAAGAAGCGGAATTTTTGGAACGTCTGAATGAACTTCGATCGCGCCGCAAACCGAGCAATCAATGATTGCGTCAGGTTCGTGAAACTCGTGAACACTGGCGAGATGCGCATGATTTTCACTATGACTTTCGCTTCAAAATCGATGGCCGAAAGATCTATATCGAGACCGTGATTGATGTCAGTCGGATGGGTCCTACAGTGACAATTGTGAATATGCACGATGAGTAAATCTTCCCTGAACAAAGACCGGGCCGGTAAACCCTATCCACGTCGCTGCGCAGCCTGTGGCGAGGTGACGGTCATTCAATCACACATATCGTATGATGCGGAAGTACGTCACGATGGAAAGCTGCATGAGTTTCATATTCCGTCCCTGGAAATTGACGAGTGCAGAAACTGCAAAGAACAGTACTTCACCTCCGTCACCGACGACCAGATGAATCTGGGGCTTAGAAAGCATCTGGGCCTTCTTTGTCCGGACGAGATCCGTGCGGGGCTGGAAAAGTGTTCGGTGAACCAACGGACTTTTGCGGAACATCTGGGAATTGCCGCCGAAACAGTTTCCCGGTGGCTTAGTGATTCCACGATCCAGACACGATCGCTGGACAGAATGATGCGGCTGTATTTTGCGATGCCAGTTGTGCGTGCTGCGTTGACTGATCCTCAAGGGATTGCTGCCAACTTGTCGGCAAAATGAGTCCCGCAGGGGAACGGCGGTGGGCGGGAACTACAATGCCATCCAGCGACAACGCGTTGCGTAACTGCTGGATCTTATCTTCCTGTCCCCAATTTTCCTGTCATCACCTGCGATCGCTGCCTTTGCAAGGATGACCGGTTACGTAGTCTGCAATAACCAGATCAAAGTATTCTCGGACTTGCATCGCGGTGGGCCGGGATTCATTGTGCAAAAAGTTTCCGTTCCAATTGGGCAAGCCAACCGGGGCGGCCTCGCGATCGTTCCCGTTGTCTAATCACAAAATGTTCGCTCGTGCAACGCAAGCTGGCACGGGGCGGAAGTTCCCTGTTTGCGATGCATGGTTGAAAGTAGGTCCAGCCTGCCGAGCGGGATTTTTCGTAACCGCCGCAAGGCGAAGCGGGAGCGGGTTACAGCGTAGAGTGACAAAGAATCGTCGGCGTAATCTTTATGTGGTAAAGTATCTGGTCGCAGGTCGCAGCGACGCTGCGAAATCCAGCCCGGCAGGCTGGACCGACTTAAACGCGGAACGGTAGTTCCTTCACAATGATGTAGTGGGAAAACGTAGGTCACGCTTGCCGAGCGGGACTTTCGTTTGAACTCATTTTCTATTGAAAGTCTGCAATGTCTTTACTTCCTCGTACTTCGATCGCTTTGTTAATTCTGTTCGCAATTCTGTCTGCAGCGCATCCCGCCAAGGTGGTGGCTCAGGAGGCTTCGGCAACTGCGGAAATTTCCGGTGTGCCGTTTGATCTGGACGCACTTGCTGCGACACCCGAAATGTTCCCGGCCGAAGACATGCAGGTTGAAGGCGTCAAGGCGTTCTACTACTCCGGACCGATGTTCAAAGGCAAACCGACGCGAGTCTTCGCCTACTATGGAGTTCCGGAAGTCAAAGATCAAGCAGATGCGGAGACTCAAAAATTTCCGGCAATGGTCCTGATTCATGGCGGCGGAGGAACGGCATTTGATCGTTGGGTCAAACTCTGGAACTCGCGCGGATATGCAGCCATTGCCATGGATCTGTGTGGTTGTCTTCCGAAGGGGACTTACGGTCAGTGGCAGCGACACGATGCAGGTGGTCCGCCAGGCTGGGATGCCAGCTTCACTCAACTGGATGATCCTGTGGAAGACCAATGGACCTACCAGGCGGTGAGCGCAGTGGGTTTGGCACATTCCCTGATACGGTCGTTTCCCGAAGTGGATGCCGATCGAACTGGCGTGACCGGGATTTCGTGGGGCGGCTATCTGACTTGCATCGTGGCGGGGGTGGATAACCGATTTCAGTTCGCAGCCCCTGTCTATGGCTGCGGATTTCTCGGCGAGAACTCAGCATGGTTGCCGAGTTTCGAAAAAATGGGCGTTGTTAATTCAGAGCTTTGGCTGAAGCAATGGGATCCGTCGATGTACCTTGGCAAAGTCCGCATGCCGATGCTGTGGGTGAACGGAACGAATGATTTTGCGTATCCGATGGATTCCTGGAAGAAGTCGTGGCAATTGCCGTCAAGTCCACAAACTCTTTGCCTGCGAATCCGAATGCCACACGGTCATGGTGCTGCTGGTGAAAATCCGGAAGAGATTCATGTCTTCGCCAACTCAATTCTGAACAACAGCAGGCCACTTGCAAAGATCACGCATCTGGATATCAAGGACGACGAAGCCACTGCAACGTTTGAGTCAGAGGTTCCGATAGTCAACGCAGAGCTTTGCTTCACGCGATCGACCGCCCGATGGCAGGATCGTGAATGGGAAACGTTGCCCGCTCAGATTGAGGTTGCTGGTTCACAAGTCTCCGCGACCGTGCCTGCGGACGCCACAGTGTTCTATCTGAATCTCTTCGACGATCGGCAGTGCGTTGTCAGCACTGAACATACAGAACGACCGCTCGCGAAATAACGGCCCAATAGTGATTCGGCGAGCGGAGGGACGTCAGTCCCCCGATTGAGACTCCTGCGATTCAAATCTAACTTGCCCCTCATCGTCGTCACAGCGAGAAGTTCAAACTGCGGAAAATGAAATTCCGCATGTTCGTGAACACGCTCATTCACTCAACTCATCTTTGCGCACATCACGGCCATTGGATCCGAGTAACATGGGGCGACCTTCTTTCATGAATCGTTTGATGCGAGCCATCACGTCATCAGTGATCGAGGCCTCTCCATCGGCTCTAAGCTTTTCGAGCAATTCAAGTTGTTGGCGATAGGCCTCTTGAACATCCTGAATGTTGCCGCCGTTATCCAGGATTCTCACCCAGACTTTGAAGGGACCATCGAGCGTTACTTGGTCCGCACCGTTGCGTACTCCCGAGATAGCGATCGTGTGGTTGTCCAACTTGATATTGAGCGTTCCGTTTTGAAGCGTTCCAATTGGCTCTGCAGACTTGAGAGGTCGTAATGAGAATTCTAATTTAGTGACGCCAACGACGGTGATTCCTGCCAACGAACCTCCGTCCACACCCATTCGCCCTAAAACGATTTCATCGTCCAGGATGACAGGCGAATTTGGGAAGTGCCAATCGAACGGAGCTAACTTGTTGATGCTGAGGGTTTCCGGCAACTTCGCCTCCACAACTTCTGGTCGAATGGTCAAGAAATACACCCGACCATCGTCATCCTTCGTCACCTCAACGAAGTCGCTATGCAAGTCAGACAAATCGACCTCGATGGTACTTGGCTTGAGGCTCTTGTTCGATTCCATCGGTTCAATCGAAACTTCTGCGATAATGCGATTTTTCTTTGCCCGGCATCGAACGCTCGCCTGGAAACCGTTCTTGCCACCGACTTGATGGCCGGTGGTTCCACCGTGACCGCATGAACCGCTGCCGTGCAATCGATACGATTGAACTACGTCTCCCGGAATCCATGATTGAATAACGACTTGCAAGTTGGGATAACGGTAGACACCCTCGTTTGCGTCTGATGGTTCTTCCGCTCGGAGGCTGTGCATCAATCCAATCGTGATTGTCCAGATGAGCAAAACATTCAGTACTGATTTCATTTCGACTCTCCCGTAATTCTGTATTCGGACTTCGACAGGATTCGACCCACCCCACACAGGTAAACCTCTTCGGTGAAGAATGACTTTTCAACACCACCTTCCTGAAATTTAACCTGGCTTGTAGCAAAAGGCATTTGAAGAATTGGAGCGCGTCTTTCGGGCGTTGGCTCCGACTTCGTAGGCAATGACTCTTCGCTGATTTCTGTGATATCGATCGCAACCTGGCCACGTAGAAGCCATCCCACACCCAGTCCAATCAACAACGATGCTGCCATTGAAACTGCGAATCGGACGCGAGTTGCTACCAAATCGTCAGATAGATTCTGTTGCGTCTTCCCAACCGTTAGCGATCCCTCACGGGCTGCGGCAAGACATTTTGCTTCGAGTCCCGGCGGCAGGTTCATATCACCAGCCGGGCGCAGAAGTTTGCGGATGATTTCGTCATCACTGGTCCATTGCGGGTCGTGTTGTGTCATTGTGGATACTCCAATTCGGCGATTGTTCGTTTCAATTCTTGTTTGGCGCGATGCAGGTGACTTTTGACAGTGCCCGCTGGAAGATCGCAAATCGCCGCGATCTCGTTGATCGAAGTATCCTCGACAAATCGCAGAAAGACGATCTCTCGAGCCACATCCGAAAGCTGACCAACCGCGTCGGCCACTTGTTTGTCCCGCTCTTTGGCCAGCAGACGTTGAAGCGGTAGTTCTTCCGCGTCAATCACGTTACGGGCGACGTCATTGGCGAATTCCAATTCGGAAGTCTGACGATGGCAACGAGATCGCACGTTTCGTACGGTTGAGAAAACGAACGCACGAACCTGATTATCATCGCCACGAAAGCCTTCAATGCTGCGCAAAACTTGAAAGAACGTTTCGGCTGTCAGTTCCTCAGCTTGCGGCACATTCGAGCCGCAACCGATCAGATATCGATAGACGGGACCATGCAAAACGGACACCAAAGATTCGATCGCTTCGGAGTCGCGACGTCGAAGACGCTCAGCGATTCCTTTGACGAGGTTTTGTTCCATTGATCCGCTTCACTGCCGTATTCCAGGTTTCTGCAACATTTGGGCTACAATAGGTAGTGTCGCAGGACTCAAAAAGGTTGCAAAGAATCTAAACTTTGCAGCCGGAACGTACCAAACAACGCGGGACTCGATATCTGAGTCAAAGCCTGAGTCCTGAAAATCGGCGGAGCGACCCACGACGGATGGACCGCAGCGGTCAACGCACTTGGCAGGACAATTTGGGGCAGGACGATAAAAATCGCGTTGCGGGTTTTATCTTCCTGTCTTCAATTTTCCTGTCATCGTCGGCGAGCAGAGGGACGTCAGTCCCCTGATTGAGACTCCTGCGATTCACATCGTCCTGCCCGTCATCGTCCTGCCAACTTTCTCGTCCGTTGTGCGTATTGGTGTCGATTCGGGTTAATTCGTGGTAAACAAATCACAGGTCGTTACCACGAATGCACACAAATCCACACGAATGAATCGCAGAAGATTGCGAAGGCTGAATTGCAATGCGTATCTCGAACGTTTTGTCTTTCTGTTCGGGTGAATGACGGGCTGTCAGAAAAGTAGCCCGATCTGTCCTCAGATCGGGAACCTGACACTTGGCCACCACGAAGGAATCCGACCTGAGGACAGGTCGGACTACATGAGTTGCAATTCGTCGCACCTGCAACGAGTCCGCTATAAATGGCGACGCCGTCAAACGATCGTGCGTCACATTTTCAGCAGTCGAAATACATTGCAAACTCGAACGGATGCGGACGGCGGTTGATTTCGTTTACTTCGTCGAGGCGTTTGTGCTGAATCCATCGTTCGATGACATCGGGCGTAAACACGTCACCTCGGAGCAGAAAGCTGTGATCGCTTTCCAGAGCGTTCAGCGCCGCATCGAGTGATGGCGGCGTGCAAATCAGTCCTGTACGTTCTTCAGGTGCCAGGTCGTAAAGATCCTTATCCTGCGGGCGACCCGGATTGATGCGGTTCTGTATTCCATCCAGCATGGCCATCAGGATTGCAGACATCGCCAGATAAGGATTGCTGGCGGCATCAGGACAGCGGAATTCGAATCGCCGCCGAGACTCTTCACCGGAATTTGCGGGAATCCGAATTGCGGCCGATCGATTGCGGTAGCTGTAAGACAAATTCACCGGTGCATCAAATCCAGGCGTCAGGCGTTTGTAGCTGTTGGTCGTTGGGCAGCAGAACGCGAGGAGTGCTGATGCGTGCTGAAGAATTCCACCAATCGCAAACATCGCGATTTCACTCAGTCCGCCGTATCCGGAACCGGCGAACAGAGGATGATTGTCCTTACACAGCGAAAGCGTCATGTGCAGTCCGGAGCCGTTGTCGTTCCAGATCGGTTTTGGCATAAATGTGGCGGTCTTGCCGTATTGTGCAGCGACATTGCGAACGATGTACTTCAGTCGCAGAAGTTTGTCAGACATGCAGACCAGCGTGTCATGCCTCAGATCCACTTCGCATTGGCCTCCGGAAGCGACCTCGTGATGCTGGCCTTCCGTCTTGATACCACTATCTTCCAGCAACATCATAATCTCGGTGCGCAGGTTCTGAAGCGTATCAACGGGAGGCATCGGCAGGTAACCTTCGCGATGCCGAATCTGATTGCCGCCCTGCGGACGCCCTGAGGTTCCTCGGTTCCACTGACCTTCAATGCTGTCGATGTAGTAGTAACCTTCGTGTTCTCGCTGATCAAAGCGCACGCTGTCAAAGACAAAAAATTCCGCTTCGATTCCGAACAGCGCGCGGTCAGCGATGCCGGTCGAGAGCATATAATTTTCCGCCTTGCGGGCGATGTTGCGAGGATCGCGAGGATAGGTCTGGTATGTCACCGGATCTTTGACGTTGCACAGCAGTGCCAGCGTCGATTTCATAAACGGATCGACAAAGCAGGTCTGCGATTCCGGAACGATCAGCATGTCGCTTTCGTGAATCGCCTGCCAGCCTCGCATGGATGAGCCGTCAAAGGAAAACCCGTGTTCAAAACTCTCCTCAGTAAGCCGATCGGCTGGAATTGTGAAGTGTCGCTGGGAACCACAGAAATCCGTAAATCTCAGATCAATCGCGCGAATCTCACGCTGACGGCAGAGTGCGATGGCTTCTCGAGGTGACAGTTTCGTTTCAGACATTGAGTGATAACTTGCAGAAGTGCGTGGAGGGAATTCTCGGGAATTCCACTACAATTGACGACAGTGAACGAGCAACGAATTCTATTCAGCGAATGAAAGAACTCTGCGACTGCATCCCGCGCCGCGCATTCATGTTGACCTGGAAAAAACTTTCGGCCACAGCGGCACCGATGCCATTGAGTTGCGACTGAAAATCATCAATAAACTGATGCAGACCACTGCCTATCACGTCCGTTGCCCGCGCGTAATTGAGTTTCGCATTCAGTTGTGCGACATATTGCTCGGCAGAATTGCTGAAAGAATGCAGCGGTGTCCCGGAGATTGCTCGAATGCTCAATTCGGCATCGCGAACGCAGAACCGCATGGATCTTGGAAATCGTGTATTCAGAATCAGAAACTCAACGACTTTTTCCGGTTCGATGCGACCATATTCGCGGCGATACATCTGCAAGGCGCTGGTAGACTCCAGGAGCGCTGCCCACTGCACGGCATCTACCTGGGATCCGACATGAGTTGGATCCGGCAGCAGAATGAAATACTTCACGTCCAGAATTCGTGACGTCTTGTCGGCGCGTTCCAGATAGTATCCCAGGCAGGAAAAGTGCCAGGCTTCGCCGCGTGACCAGGTGGCTCGTGAAACACCCATCACCTGATTTGCAGATCGCTTGATTTGCTCAAGAAAACTGTGTGGCTGCCGGATAACGCGATTTGATTCCGAAGCGGCGGACCGGACACGCAGATAAAAACGATTGACGGCTTCCCACATCGGCGTCGTGAGATTTTCACGCACTGACCTGGCGTTCTCTCGCGCGGCTGCAAGGCAATTGACGACGGAATTCAGATTCTGCGGATCGAACAGGAGGTAGCGGATGACGTTCTCCTGCGTTGTCGCGGAGTGGGTTTTCCGGAACTCTTCGACATCGCCCCCAGCGTGCAGCAGTGACGACCAGAGGTCCAGTTCGCTGCCACGATATCCCAACGCGATATTGGACGTCACATCGATAAAGCGAGCCTGGTTTTCAGCACGCTCCAGATAACGACTCATCCAGAATAAAGATTCAGCAACTCGACACAGCATAGAATAAACTCTTGTTGATTTTTGCGGGACAGGCTTGGAAGTCTCGTTCCGGCGTACGCAGCTACTCCAGTAATTGATCGAACATGGTTCAATTCTTCAGCAAAACCCACGTATCTTTGCTGCCTCCGCCCTGTGACGAATTGACGATCATCGATCCTTCTTTCAATGCGACCCGAGTCAATCCGCCCGGCAGCACCCACAGATCTGCACCGTACAGAATAAACGGACGCAGATCGACGTGTCGTGGTGCCAGAGTCTGATTGATCACCGTCGGCACGGTCGAAAGTGTCAGCATGGGTTGAGCAATATAGTTGCGAGGGTCTTTACGAATTGCATCTGCACAGTCTTCACGTTCCTTTTTCGTAGATTGTGGCCCCATCAGGATCCCGTATCCGCCGGATTCGTTGGTCGGCTTGACCACCAATTCGTGCAGATGATTCAGCACGTACTCACAATCTGATGCAACAGAGCACAGGTACGTCGGCACATTCTGGAGGATCGCATCTTCGCTCAGATAGTAGCGAATGATCGCTGGCACGAACTGGTATACCGCTTTGTCATCAGCCACACCGGTTCCCGGAGCATTGGCGAGCGTCACATTGCCAGCTCGATAGGCCCGCATCAGCCCTGGCACGCCCAACATGCTGTCCGCACGGAAAACTTCAGGATCGATAAAGTCATCGTCGATGCGTCGATAAATGACGTCCACTCGCTGCGGCCCGCGAGTCGTCTTCATCCAGACCATATCTTCGTCATCGACAAACAGGTCGCTGCCATGTACGAGTTCTATACCCATTTGCTGGGCGAGAAACGAATGTTCGAAATAGGCCGAATTGCAAACACCAGGAGTCAACACAACTGCTGTCGGGGACGTAATATGTTGTGGCGCAGTTTTGAGTAATGTCTCCAGCAGACGCTCGGGATAGTCTTCGATCGACGCAATAATTGACCCATAGAAAACTTCCGGCAGCACGCGCTTCATGATCTCGCGATTTTCCAGCACATAGCTTACGCCGGATGGACATCGCAGATTGTCTTCAAGCACATAGATCGTGCCGTCGTGGTTTCGCACCAGGTCCGTGCCGACGACATGTGTCCAGACACCACCGGGAGGTCGGAAGCCCTGACATTCCGGACGATAGGTTTTTGCTGTCTTGACAAGTTCTTCCGGGACGATGCCGTCCTTCATAATCCTGCCATCGCCGTAGACATCATCCAGAAACAGATTGAGCGCGCGAATGCGCTGCTTCAGTCCGGCTTCGATCATCGTCCATTCATCCGGTCCTACAGGACGGGGAACGACGTCAAATGGCCAGACTTTTTCCTTACCGTCAATATGCCCGTAGACGGCGAAAGTGATGCCTTTTTCGAGTAACTCTTCCTCGGCGTGTCTCTGACGTTCGGCCAGTACCTCAGCAGATAACGACGCCAGTCCGTCGGACAACGCCGGATGCCGTGGCGTGCCAGCGGATGTCAGAAGTTCATCGAAAGTTTCAGTGATTGGAGTCACTTCGAAAATCTCTCCAGGCGAATTGATGAGTCGTTGTTGTTGAATTAAGCAGTATGAGAGGAAATTGCGCAGAGTCCAGGCACCGACGCACGGATTCCACAATACGAATGATCAGGACGCAAGATCCATGCCACGCCGGGATCGCCACGGAAAATCTGTCGAATTCCGTACTGAAGACTCCCTAACTGCGGCCAAAGACCTTAAATTGCCGACACTTCAATACGATTTCGGCGATCAGAGGGAGCAGCAGCGTGGAAGCGAAACGTAAAGACTCAGAGGAATCCCCTCGAGACTTCAACTTTTTGAAATCCGATGATGTCTCCCTGACATCGCCGGAAAAGTCGCAGGTACAACGTGGTCAAAATGTCTCCAGGACAGACTCACTACAAGGGGGAGGCACACCGACAGATCTTCGCAGCGCATCTTCGGGTTTTGTCAGTCGCAGTCTGTTTGTTGCCGTCACTGGCTACGCGATTGCATTGACACTGTTGATCGCAGGGCTGATGCTCACCGGGCGGATGTCCTCCACAGGCAATCATGCTCTGGAAAGTCTGCCCGATTTACGTCCGCTGGCACCGAATGAATTTCGCAAAATTCCTGACGAAACCCAACTCCCCGATGGGCATGTGATGCGGCTTGGTGAATTGCGGCGGTTCGGTGACGTGGTCGTCACGCCAGTCAAGGTTACCCTTGAGCCGCTGCAATTTCAGGGTTTTCTTTCGGGAATTGTCGAAGAGAAACTTACGACAAAGCCAGTTCTGAAATTGTGGCTGACATTTGAAAACGTCGCCGATGATTACGCATTTCCTCCCTTTGATGTTGGCCTGATGTCACATCGCACACCGGCTGATACAAAGGATGCCACGACCGTAGCGAATTCTTTTCTGACGATAAGTCGTCCATCGAACGATGCGGGCTCCACACGAAGACTGAACTATCTGCATTCGATGGACAACAATTTTCTGATCGTGGGACAGGATTCTGCAAAGGTACTGCAGCCGGGCGAAGTGCTTTCGACCTTTATCGCCGGAAGTGATGAAGAAGGGGATTTGCAGAGCGGTGACACCGCGCAGTTTGTCTGGCGAGTTCAGTTTCGAAAAGGCGTCGATGTTTCCAGTGGTCACGGCGTCACGACTTTGATCGATGTAGAATTTTCGGAACTCGATCTCTCGACCGCCGGTTGATTTCGGTTTGACTGCCAGATTCACCACACTTCCCGGTTCACTCCATCGGCAGATTCTGAAATGCTGTCGGAAACACATTGGCAACAATCTAAGTCCGTTGAACATTTCAACGAGCAATCTGTCGCGCTTGCTGCTGAAGGCGTTCGCAGGCAGCTCGGTATTGACGAGGACGAAGCCCCGGTTGTTGGTGTGATTCTGGGATCGGGACTCGGAGCGGCAGCTGATCGACTGCGGTCAAATGACGGAAAATCGATCGCATATAAGTCGATTCCCGGAATGCCGTGCACATTGGTGGCTGGACACACGGGACGACTGATCGTTGGCAGAATCGCCGGAGTTCCAGTTGCGTTCTTGCAGGGGCGAGTTCATAGCTACGAAGGCCACTCAACATTCGCCATCGAATTCGGCACTCGACTGTTACATGCGATGGGCGTGCGAACGATGCTCATCACCAACGCTGCGGGCGGGATTCGATCGGAATTTCAGCCAGGCGATCTGATGGTCATCAGCAGTCATCTGCGGCCACTTGCGGCGATTGAAGCACGAAACCAATCGGAGCGTGATGAGATGCAGAAACTGCTGTGGAATGAGGATCTGCGTCAGCGAATTCGACAAATCAAGTCATCGCTGAAAATTCACCAAGGCGTTTATGCGATGATGACAGGGCCATGTTACGAGACGCCTGCGGAAATTCGCATGATGCAGAAGTTTGGGGCCGACGCGGTTGGAATGAGTACCGTACCAGAGGCATTGACCGCAGCCTCGCTGGGAATGCGAGTGCTGGGTGTTTCCTGCATCACCAACATTGCCGCCGGACTATCCACTGCGACCCTCAGCCACGCCGATGTCACAGCGACCGCCACATCGATTGAGATCCCTTTTTCGGACTGGCTGTGGGACGTTATTCGGATCGTTAGCAGCGAACCTGCCAAATCCCCGGCGAGCGGAGCGACGTCAGTCGCCCGATCCCACGCGCCACTTCGCGATGAACCTGCCACGCCGTAATCGGAGGACTCACGTCCTGCCGCTCGCCGGTGCGTGGTAAAGAACGAATCGCAGATTTCACCACGGAGAACACTGAGTTTACGGAGGATCGCCGCGCAACAAGAGCCCCGCGCCTCCGCTGAACAGGGATTTGAAGCCGGGCGGAATCACGTCAACTCACTCCACACTCGCTCGCCGCCCGCATTAAATCCTTAATTGTCGGACGCCTCAGGGTCGTGGTGTCTGATTGAGTGTTTTGACACGGTTAACGTCAATGTTAAATTTCTGTTGCCGTGCGTACGCGTTAGGAAGGGTTGCGGCAATGGACAAAAATACGACAACGTGGACGAGCAACGCAAACCGTCCGGCGTCTGGGTCGCCCGTTCGATTGCGTCTGCGGAAACGTAACCACAATAAGCCGCTCGCAACAACGAACGCGAGGAAGACCACTCTGTTCGTGAAGTGCTGGCCGTTAAGGAGCAAAAGGAAAAGTGTCCCGACAACGAAAAGGACACCACTGCGGATTCGTGGCGGAGAGAGTGAAGCAGGCGTTGCCAACGATTTCGATGCTGGAGCGTCTTGTTCATTGGGAACGGACTCAGTTGCCATGTTCTGCATTTTCGGACGTACTTTAATGTGTGTTGCCAAGAATCCGGCGAGCGGAGCGACGTCAGTCGCCCGATCCCACGCGCCACTTCGCGATGAACCTGCCACGCCGTAATCGGAGGACTCACGTCCTGCCGCTCGCCGGTGCGTGGTATCAAACTCTCCACAGGTGGGGAGGCGTAGGCGAATTACCAGAATACCGACGCCTTCGGCTTGCCGTTAAACGAAGAAACTTATGCACTGGTGCATATGTAGTCGCATTATTTGATCTCAACGACGTTGCTGTCGATATAGGTGTGATCGCGGCCGGGGAGTGATTTGTCGGCGGAATAGAATGCGATCACATAAGTGTCCTTTTCAAGGTGGACAATGACCTGCGAGCCACCAGTTGCGGTGTTCCAGGGATGTCCACCGGTTCGAGAATAGTACGGTTGCCCCAATTTGGTGAAATGTTCACCATCGCCGCTGTAGTACAGAATGTTCGTTCTCGGAATGCGTTCGTCCAGCGCTCCGGCAAACATCAAATAGCTGCCGTCCGCACGTCTCAACTGAGCCGGACAGATGGCCGGGATGTCGCTGTCGACTGGGACGCTCCAGGTTTTTCCTGCGTCATGGGAAATCGTCTTGCCCATGAAACGCTGACTGGTTGGCGTCGTATTGTCGTATCGTGCGAATGCCACCAAAGTGCCGTCATTTTTTTCGAATATCACCGATTCGTTGTAGAAGATTTCCGGATGATCGGGATTTGTGCCAAAGACCAGTTCGAAACTGCCCCATGAGGCGCCGTCGTCGCCGCTCCGAAAAAGACCGGAACCATAGACAACATCGGGAGCCCGTTTCGTCGAATCCATCGGGATCAAATAGGCTGGAAGCAGAAGGTCGCCATTTGAGAGTTTAATTATGTTGCAGGGCATCGCACCGATAAGAGTGTCGGCAGGCTGGGGCAGAACTGTGACCGGAGTCAGGACAGCCGCCTTTGGATCAAAGTTCGCAATTACGGTTCTCGACTTTCGAGGAGCTTTGAAGCCTTCCAACGAGAGATCGGTGTGCGTGATTTCCATGATCACCGCGACAATTTGTCCACTGGGGAGTTGGACAACCCCCACGCCGGCACCCAGAGACGGATCGGGATCCACGTACGAAGCAAATGGCTGACTCCACGAATGTCCGCCGTCCGGACTCCGGACGAAATGAGTGACAGTACCTGCGACGACATCACCTTTGTCTTGAAATGCAAGAACGAGGCTTCCGTCAGATGGATCTTTGACCAGGCCACACGGCGACTGGGCATCTACGATCGTGTCATTCACCACGGAATGGTGAAGAACCTGCATGTGAACAGGGTCTGCCCCGGAGACTCGATTTAAAGACCACGCGGTCAGTGCCAAAATGAATAGCGGGATGCGAAAGTGTCGTCGAAGAGTCATGAGGAAATGCCTGCGATGTATTCGTAATCGCTTTCAAAATGACTTGGGGGCACTTTCCAACTGAATGTTACTGATCGAACAAAAAACTCCGCCGTGATTTACGGCGGAGTTTGATGCACTTTGAACAAAGGGTGACTAACCGGGCTTGAACCGGCGACCTCTAGAACCACAATCTAGCGCTCTAACCAACTGAGCTATAGCCACCATGTACTTGGCGAATCCTAGCCATCCCACTTGCTGCATTCAAGTTTCTGCGTGCTGAATGAGACAGCTTTCGGCGAGTCGGGGTTCGCAAGGGCATCAAAATGGCCCTTGCAGGATCTTCCTGTCGAATTTCCACGAACAAAATACTTCCCTTCCACGGGAATACGGCGGTCCACTTCGGACGGATGTCTCCGTCTCTTCAATCGTACAGTAGACGCCAGCCGTCATATTCGGAAGAATCCCAACGATTGTTCAAATGGAAGATTCGTCCGAAAGCCGCTCATGTCTGTCATTGTCGCCAAAGATCTTTCTCGCACTTATGGATCACGGCGCGGGATCAGCGATGTGAATCTGACGATCAATTCCGGAGAAATTTTCGGCTTCCTTGGCCCGAACGGAGCGGGCAAATCCACGACGATCCGCATTCTTATGGGATTGCTGCGAGCCAGCGCCGGTTCCGCGACGATTCTTGGCAAAGACTGCTGGAGGGAAGGCCACGTGATTCGACGAGACGTCGGGTATGTGGCTGGTGACGTGCGTCTGTATCCCTGGCTGACACCACGGCGAGGACTCAACATTCTGTCCAAGATTCATGGTCGTGACTTACAGCCGAAGGGACTTGAACTGGCTGAGAGATTTTGTCTGGAGCCAGACCTGGTCGTGCGGAAAATGTCGCGTGGAAATCGACAAAAAGTGGCGCTCGTCCTTGCGCTGGCTCATTCGCCGCAAACGATGATTCTTGATGAACCGACTTCGGGACTTGATCCTTTGATGCAGGACGCGCTGATGTTGTGCCTCCGAGAACGCGCGAAAGAAGGACACACGGTTATGTTCTCCAGTCATACGCTCAGCGAAGTGGAAGCATTGTGCGATCGAATTGCGATCATTCGTGACGGAAAAATTGTGGAAGATTCGACGCTGAGTGCGTTGAAGGCTCAGGCCCCGCGACAAATCGTAATCACGTTGCGAGAACATCAAACGAGTTCAGAAATTGGCTGGCCGCACGGCGTCGATGTGAAATATGTGCCGGGAACTTTGAAGGAACAATCGTCATCTGTGGCGCTGCTGGTTCCCTCTTCAGTCCGCAATCGAACCTGCATTGTGGAACTCCTCGGAACTGCGGCACCGTTTATGGAATGGGCGGCAAAGCAGGACTTTGCCGATATCGTGATTGGCCCACCTGCCCTGGAAGTTCTGTTTCGACGGTACTATGAATTGTGACTATCTGAGAATCGAAATATGTCGGGCATCTTAAGCAAAATCTGGATGGAAGTACGTTGGCCCGTGCTGTGGTTCAGTCTTGGACTCTGCGCGATCATGGGCCTGCTCACAGCGTTGTTGCCAAAAATCCTGGGCAACATCCATACGATGTTTGCAAAAATGCCGATCGTAAAACCTTTAATCACGGCATTGCTGGGCGTTGATCCCGGCGACCAGATGTCGTCGCAACTTTCCCAGGCATTCCTGTGGGTCCATCCAACGGTGCTGACACTGATCTGGGCACATGAAATCATGTACTGCTCCCGAGTGCCAGCGGGCGAAATCGATCGCGGCACGGCCGATTTTTTGCTCTGCCTTCCAGTTTCGCGCTGGAAGGTGTTTACAGCGGAATCCATTGGCTGGCTGATTTCGGGCACGTGTATTCTGGCATTTGGTTATACCGGGCATCTGGTGGCATCACTGCTGGGACAGTCGGAAATGCGCTTGTCTGTGCCACATACGATGATGGTCATGGCAAATCTCGCCGCCGTCTATCTGGCCGTAGGAAGCTTCGCATTCCTTCTATCGGCAATGAGTGACCGCCGTGGTCGGGCCATTGGCGTGGTCTTCGCGCTGATGCTCGCGTCCTTTCTTCTCAATTTCCTCGCGCAGTTTCAGGACTGGGCAAAGAGTATCTCGTGGCTGTCATTTATGAACTACTATCGGCCGGCCATCATTATTCAAACCGGGCTGTTTCCGTGGGCCGACGTAGGAATTCTGCTATGTTTGGCCGCGACGTTTTGGTTAGCCGGCGGCTTCACCTTCAAAATGCGCAGTATTTGCACGGTGTGACGTTCAACCGTGCGTCAGAAACAATTCCGATTTCCTTACTGATTCGAGAAACTGTAGGTTTCTAAGTGACATTCGAGCGGGATCGACTACAGTACATACGTCACCCCCAACATATATGGGCTCTACGTGAAACTTCGGGCAGCTTTGGCGTTTGAAACAGCATACCGGGTTCTGAATCGATCTGGAAACCAATGGTTTGTATACGAATTCGAAATGAAATTTGCTTGAAAAGCATAGCCATCCGCGAACTCTCGTTGAAAGTGCAATTCATGTGGTGCATTGGCATTACGTTTGCTGTAGCGGTCCTGCATTTTTGTTAGGTTCGTCGCTTGTTGGCAGTTGGAAGCGCTTCTGCGTCACGACAGGTTCCACAGTGGATTTGTCGTCTGGCTTCTAGCAGGCAACAGACAATTCAGACCGGCCGCCGAAGTTTTTCCCACGCTGCCAAAATCAGATTAAGAGGTAGTTGAAATTATGATCAGAGCAATTTCGGATTCTGAGTCAGATCATCATCAGGACAGTCCCGCTTCGCCTGGGGCCATTTCTGTGAGTCAGGGAAACAATCGAATGCCAGTTCCAACCAAGCGAATTTCGCTCACGAAGCGCCAGCGTGAAATTTATGAGTTTCTTCGAGATAAAATTATCAATCGCGGCTACGGTCCCACCGTCCGCGAGATTGGGTTACGTTTCAGCATTCGCTCGCCGAACGGTGTTATGTGTCATCTGAAAGCCCTTGAACGGAAAGGGTTAATCAGCCGCGAACAGAATATGTCTCGCGCGATCCAGCTTTCGGATGCTCCGCAAAATCGTTTGTCCGTGAATCTGATTGGCAATGCATCGACGAATGGACCAATTCAGCCGTCTGTGGCGTCCGAGGAAACGGTGTCTTTCGGCACCGTGTTTGAGGGCCCTGAAATTGCCTGCCTGCGGGTTGAAGGAAATGGATTTCTGCCGCTGAATATCGCGAGCGGCGATTTCATTCTTCTCAATCGCGAATCACCGGTCCAGCCTGGCTGCTTTGTGGCGGCGATGGACGATCGTCATGCCGTTGTTTTGTGTACTGTTCAGGACGGTACCGGACATCTCATTCCTGCAATTTCCGGCGTGTCTGCGGTCGTACCTCGTCAGGTGCTTGGCGTGGTTACGGGGGTTGTCAGAAAGTTCCGCGTGCCCGTCGCCTTGAAGGCCGATGTGTCTGCAGCCGATTGACGCGAGAGACGCGGTCTCTCAGCCGAACAACGACTCAGAACAATTCTTCAATCACAGCACCGTGATCCACGGCGACAACCGGTCTGCCGGAGTGATCAAAGAAATGCTGCGAAGGATCAACGCCGAGTACTTTGAAAATTGTGTGATGGAGGTCACCGGGACGAAGTGGTTGTTCTTTCGGCGATTCACCAAGGTGGTCGGTCGAACCAATCAGACGTCCGCCCTGAATACCACCTCCTGCCACAAAGCAGGACATCGCGTTGCCCCAGTGGTCACGTCCGGGGGTTCCTTTGCTGAGCGGCGGGCCACCGTTGCCGCCGTCGTTCATGCGTGGCGTGCGGCTGAATTCGCCACACAACACAACCATCACGCGATCCAGGATTCCTCGATCCGACAGATCTGTAATCAGTCCATAGACAAGCTGATCGATCTTCGGAAGGTAGTTGTCGTAACCGGATTTGAGATCCCAGTGATGATCCCAGCCACCGAAGTGGCACGAAACAAACGTCGTCCCTGCTTCAACCAGTCGCCGCGCCAGTAATGTACTCTGGCCCCACGAATGACGACCGTAGAGTTCGCGAGTTTTGGGATCTTCTTTCGACAAGTCGAACGCATCACGTGTTCTGGCACCGGTGACCATATCAAACGCAGTACGATCGAACTTATCCATCGCCTCAAACATCCCGCTCTTATCCGCTTCACGGCGCAGACTGTCCATGGATGTCAGCAGTGCCCGGCGATCGCTCAGACGATCCAGTGTCAGTCCCTGAGAAAGCCCAACGTTACGAACCTGAAAGTTTTCGGCATTCGGATCGCCATCAGTTTCAAACGGATTATGATGCACTCCCAGATAGTTGCCGCCGAAGTAACCGGGCCGCAATCCAATGCTCATACCATACGGAACCGCCACATGCGCTGGCATCCCCGGCTGGCGAGCGCCGGTCACTTTAGTAGCGATGGAACCAAAGAACGGAGCCTTGCCGGCGTTGTTCGCCCCGCTGACACCTTCACCGCGACCAGTCAGAATCCAATGCCCCGCAGCGAAGTGATCGCCCTGATTGTGATGCAGTGAACGGACGACAGAAAACTTATCCGCGATCTTTGCCTGCAACGGGAAGAGTTCTGTGACTTCCATACCGGGCACATTGGTCGCAATGGGTTTCCAGATTCCACGGTACTCGGCCGGTGCTTCCGGCTTCATGTCGTATGTATCCATGTGACCTGGGCCGCCATCCAGCCAGAGCAGGATGACGGAAGTATCCTGCCGCCCTGCCCCTTGGCCTTCTGCATGAGCCTTCGCCGCCAGAATCTGTGGCAGACTGAGCGAAGCCATTCCGGCCATGCCAATCTGCACGAAACTTCGACGCGAGTGCCCGTCACAATATGCCGCAGAACGGCTCGCATTGACACGCAGCATGGCAGTTGTCCGGAGGTTAGATTGGCGGGAGAGATTCGAGGGATGTCGCTTTTCGATACGCAGTTTTCGACAGACGCGACAATGAGAGCATACCTTTTGCCGCAGGGGCAGTCAAATTTCCGTCCGAAAACGGAAGCAAAATGGTTCAGGATCTGCCGGAAAGTCAAAATGACGCACTGCGGACTTCGGAAACCCGAACTCCCTGCGTAATATACTCCGGCGATAGTAAACACAGGGTTTTTCCCGTAGGTTAGGCATTCCTGCCCGACTGTTCTGGGACTCGACGGACACCAGTCATGCCAATTCAGTTTTTGAAAAATCGAACTCCATCCGCCAAATTGATCATTGGGTTCCTGCTGATCTGTCTGTCGTTTCCGGAATCCGCCATGGCTGACAAAGCCGGTGACGATTTCAATCTTGGGGTCGAACTGCATCGCACACAGCGTTACGAGTTGGCCGCCGATACGCTGACTCAGTTCCTCAAAGATTTTCCGGAACATCCACGGACAAATCTGGCTCGAATGTATTTGGGCTTGTCGCTGAGTTCGATTGAAAAATATACGCTTGCTCGTGAACAGTTCGCACTTTTCCTGAAGGCGGAACCCAACGGACAAAACTCCGGTGAAGCACGATACCGAATCGGGGAATGCAGTTACTATCTTCGCGACTACTCTGCCGCGATTGAGCAGTTGTCTGAATATCTGAAGGCATATCCGGAACATAGTCGTATCGACTGGGCGCAGTTACTGTTGGGCGAATCCTATGTCTATTCCGAACAATGGGCGAAGGCGGAAGCTGTCCTGAATCGGTTGGTAAAGTCTGAAAAGACGAATCCGTCTGTTGTCGATGACGCACGTCTGAGTCTCGGCATTGCGTTCGAAGGACTCAGGAAAACTCCTGAAGCCCTGGAGCAGTACCGTCTGATTTCGGACGAGAAGAATCCAACTGCGGCTCCGCGAGCCATGATGCGAATTGCGGCAATTCAGTTTGCGGAAGAACAGTACCAGGAAGCGGCTGCAACGTACGATGAACTGCTGTCGAAATACTCGAAGAGTAGCGTGGTCGCATCCGCCAGTCTGGGTTCGGGCAAGGCGTGGTTTCGAGCGAAAGAATTTGAAAGGGCATTGTCGCGATTCCGTTCTGTTCCCAAAGATTCAGCGGCCGCGAGTCAGGCAATCCTGTGGACCGCGATGTCGCTGCGCGAACTTGGTCGCACCGAGGAGTCACGCGCTGAGTTCAACGAAGCTCTGAGAATTGCCGGCGATTCTCCGCTTGCTCAGGATATTCTGTATCAGCAGGCTCAAATGGAACGAACAGGTACTGATCGCGAACTGGCCGCTAAGATGTTCGAGGACATCGCCGACCGCTGGCCACAATCGGAACGCACGGCAGAATGCCTGTTCAACGCTGCCGAACTCCGGCTGGAACTGAACGACGGGGATCGCGCCGAACGACTGTTCCGACGTCTGAAAAAAGAGTTCCCGGATGCTGCGGAAAAGCCACGCGAGCAGATCCTGCTCGGTCGATTGTATCTCGGGCGAGGGGATGTCGAACGTGCAACGGAAACGCTGCAGCGAGTTACCGCTGGCATGACTGATCCGGCAGATCGCACTGCTGCTGTCGGTCGCTACTACCTTGTTCGTGCCCTCTTTGACGGCCAAAAACACGAACAGGTTGTTGAACAGGCTTCTTTGATGATCGAGGCACTGAAGGCCAACGAGCTTGCGGAATTGCGGAGCGCTTTAGCGCTGGCGGCGATCAGCAGTCTGGAATTGAAGCGATATGAGGACGTTTTGAAATTTGCTGATGAGTTTTTGCCGCTGGCGAAAGACGCGAATAAACGAGCGGACATCGTCGGAACTCGCGCGGTTGCGCTGAGCCACCTGAATCGCTTCCCGGAAGCCATTGAAAGCCTCAAAGAACTCACTGCAACAGACGCTGCTCAGCCGCAAACATGGACCGCAGTCCTGCAGTCAGCAGAAACAGCTCTCGAAATGAATGTTCCGGATGCCGCACTCGCATTATTTACAATGGCTTCTTCGGCTCCCGACAATCCGAAATCGCGTGAAGCTGGACTGTCGGGAATCGCCTGGAGTCAGTTCAAAGCCCAACAGTATCCTGACGCAGAAAACTCGTTTACTGCGATTGTGAAAGAGTTTCCGGATTCCAGCAAGGCCGCAGAGGCCATTTATATGCAGGCACGCTGTGTTGAAGAACAGGGCGACGCCGAACGGACTTTGGTGGCGTGGAAAAATGTGTTTGATCAATTGGCAATCGACGGCGATCCCGTTCTACCGGGAGGCGAAGCGAAGCCTCCAATGCAATACGCGTATGGCGCCGGAAAACAGGTGGCACGCACTCTTGCAAAAATGAAACGCATCGCCGATGCTGACGATGCGTGGAAGAAGTTGACGACCGTGTTCCCCAATGCAACAGACATAGATTCATTGCTGGATGAATGGGCATGGATGCACTTTTCCGCTCAGGATTTTGCGAGATCGGATGCCATTCATCGGCAGTTGCTTGAGCAGTTTCCGGAAAGTCCGTTTGCCGGACAGGCACGATTGTCCCTGGCAGAAAGTCTGCTGGAAGCGGGACAGCTTGAACCCGCGCTCAAGGAGATGGAAGCCATTGTGGCAAATGCCGGATACGGCAACGTTGAAAAAGAACGAGCACTGTTTCACATAATTGAGATTCATGCCGCGGCAAGAGAATGGGAACCCGTCATCGCTTCGGCCAAATCGTTCCTTCAGGATTTTTCCGACAGCCCGCTCGCACCGCAGGTTCGACAATTCCACGGGGATGCTTTGCTGCAGCAAGGCCAGCCGGATGAAGCCATTCAGATTCTGGAAGCATTGCGGGCCGATATTGTCAGTGGAAAAGTCCAATATGAAGACTGGGGCGATCGTGTCTGGGTGGTCCTGGCAGAAACCGGACTCGCCAAACAAAAATATGATCAGATCGATACGCTGCAGGCGGAACTGATGCAGCGCAGCCCGGAATCCCGGTTCATGTTTCAGTTCAACGACATTCAGGGCCGGCGCTGGAAGCAACAGGCACCACCGGATTTTGCGAAGGCTCGGAAGTATTTGCAGCTTGTGACGGCAGATCCTCAGGCCGCTGGCACGGAAACGTCGGCTCGTTGCCAGTTTCTGCTGGCAGAGACGTACCTGATGGAGTCAAATCCGGAAGCTGCAGCGAAGGAGTTCTTTAAAGTCTACCTGAATTACAAAGGCCACGATGAACTTCGAGCTCAGGCATTGTTTCAAGAAGCGTCGTGTCAGGTGTCGTTGAAGAAAACGGAACTGGCCGTTCGCGATTTTAAGGAACTGATCAGGGAATTTCCGACGTCCAGTCTGGCCACGAAGGCGCAGGAAGAATTGAAAAAGCTGGAAGTCACGGGGCCGTAACGCAATGACCGGCTAACGTCTTTCATAGTCTACTGAACGATCATCGTGCACGATCCACTTACAAATACATTGAACACCAGGGAACGAAATTCTGTGACGACTCGTATTTCTGTAATGGCGATTGTCGCATTTGCTTTGTTACTGACTTGCCGCTCTTTGGCTCAGGACGACTCGGGCAATTCTCCCGTGAGTGCTCTGGAGACGACGGGAGTGGAATCGGCTAGCGATCCCGAAAAAACAGCGTCGGCAGCACCTAAAGGAATTCCCACCGATCCATTGGGCATTGCCGATGCGATGGGGAGGCCGTTTTCGATCGCATTTATTCTGGCATCGGTGATCGGTGTCTGGTCCGTTGTGGAACGACTGGTGATCCTGCGACGTCGACGAGTTATTCCGAAATCCTTTGTCGAACGATTCTTGATGCATCTGCGAGCCGGAAGGATGGACAAGAATGAAGCCGTTGCAATTTGTCACCAAAACCAAAGTCCGATGGCTGAAGTTTTCATGCATGGCGTGCGCAAATGGGGGCGTCCGAGTGTGGAAGTCGAACAAGCGGTGCTCGACGGCGGCGAGCGTCAGGTCACGCAGTTGAAAAAAGGATTGCGAGTTCTCAATGGTGTTTCGACTCTCAGCCCGTTGATCGGACTGCTTGGCACCGTCGTTGGCATGATCCGCTCGTTTAACGACATTGCGATCGCAGGCGCGATGGGGCAAACGCAAACTCTGGCCAACGGGATTGCTCTGGCACTTTTGACAACTGCCGTTGGACTACTGATTGCGATCCCGGCGATGGCTGCGTATCTGTATCTTGCCGGACGCATCGATTCGATCGTGATGGAAATGGACCGCCTCGGCCAGGAACTCGTCCACCTCATCTCCGCCGAAGCCCTCCGCGAACGCGCCGTCACCGTCCCGCCTCGCCCCGAAGCAAGTCCTTCCGCTCCATCTGACGCACCGGCACCGCGCCCCCGCAAACCAGTGGCGGAAAAATAATTTTTGTCTTTGGGAGAACCTCGATATGAACCTCACCGGATCCGAACAGCTGCGTTCCGTATCGGTGGCCGATTACCTTGCAGGTGAAGCAACATGCGGACGATCCGATGTTGCTGACCGTGCTGGATGGGGTGACGGCCTGAACGCGCACGGCGAGCGGTGGGACGTCAGTCCCCTGATTGCGATTCACGTGGATTCCGGTCGTCGATTGAGATCAACAGCACACTTTCGTATTGTTTCCAACACAAATTCGCGTCTGCTATTTCCATCCTGTGACCTGCGTTACAAACCGTCAATCCGAATCGACCATTTTTCCGGCGGGTCGCTCAGAAACTTCGAAAGGTCGAGCGTCAGCGTCTTCCCGTCCTCGCTCACTTCCGCTGGCGCATCAGCAGTAATGCTGCCGTCAGTCGTCAGCACCAGCTGGATTTTCACTAAGTCCATTTCCGTTGAATCCAGTTCAGCTCTTGTCACGCCCTTTTTTAGTAGCATTACATCAAGTACCGCTTTCGCGATGAATTCCACGGCCACGCCAGTGGCAAATTCGCCGATCGATTTCTTTTCATCACGCGATGATAAGTGATGGTCGCCGCGCAAGAATTTCCATTCAAACGACTCGCGGTCCCATCGCAAAAAGTTGCACTTGTCTACTTCGAAAACGCGGATGCTACGACGATCGCGATAAACACAAACATTATCGGCCTCCTTTGCCATTCAATACGGAATTCACGTCTGATCGAGTATATCTCGAGCGTCGTCGGGTTCCGAGACAGCTCAGACGATCGTAGCTCAGCTCAAAACCTTCCGTTGAAGTCACAATGCAGAAGGCGAGTTCCGAAGTTCTAACACACTGCGACAGCAACAGACAATCCCACGATCAGAAATCCACGTGAAAACCCTCTCGGCAGAAAACGACTCACAATTGCCAACGGTATGCACGCAAGCAGACTTCAGCACCCAACTGCGCTGTTCGGACTTACGGACGGGTAGAAAACTAAGACCAGACTTCCGTAAGCAAAGGTGAGCGGATGGGCGTTAGCCCACCGGTACAATGCCACTCACTTTGTGACACAAGTAGCCACCTCTCTCCGAGTGACGCAGCCCGCTTTTCACCGGTCGAAGAATTCATCACTCGGTGGATGATGTCTACTTTAGCTGCACCGAGTGCCACCAATACATCAATCAAACCCCTTTTCGTCCCAGGCGGCGGATGACAATTCGTGAATCGCCACGAGCAGGGCTGCAAGTTGGTCGTGCAGTTGAGTGGATGTTTCCTGATTGATTGCATTGGCACTGCGCAAACCGAACACGGCACCTTGGGCAAAGGCATGGCCGGTGAGGGCTCGCTTGAGTTGAGTGATTGCGATCGCACGATCGATGCGAGAATCAAATTCGCCGTCGGTTGCTTGCGCCAGGCCGCCCATGATGTCGCCGGCACCTCGACAGGCGACTGAAAGAAATGAATCGTGTGTTGATTGAGCGGAATCCAGATTCATGAGTTGCATCAGGAACTCCTGAGCCAGAATGACGGCGGGATGTGTGATCCGATGCTGCAACTCGTCTGCTGCTGCGAAGGAAGGCGAGGGCAGGCTTTCTTGCCAGGGCTCAATGTCCTGGGGGGCATCCCAGTTGTCGTCGCTTGGTACTGAAGCGTTGTCGCTCGATGGGAAATCTCCGAGCCCTTCTTCTTCCATCGCCAGTCGGAACGCTTCTTCAACCGTCTGTCCTGACGCGGTCGCTTCCGTGACGCGGCGGAGCATGCGTTCGCTGCGCAGGTTGTTCTTTCGTCGAAGAACGTCCATCTCGGCGACCTGTTCTTCGAGGGGAGCGTCGAAGTCGTTCTCGACGTTCAATGGATCTTCGGTTTTCTGAATGCGTGCCGCTGACTCACCCCGGATCTTCTGTTGCACCAGCCGAGCAACTCGCTCAATACGCGATGCCACGATGTTCGGGTCTTCGGCAGCTTCCGGACTGAGTGCATGCGCATTGAGCCCATCAGCAAGTGAACGCAGCGCGCCGGCCAAAAATTCTCGCTTCTGCGTTAACGCCCCGATGTCCCGATTTTCAGCGTAGCCGCTTTCGTCGGTGATGCTCATATTGCTGAAATAGCTTTGTTTCAAAGCATCAAGCAGAAGCACAACTGCAACATGACCCTGGATCGAACCGAATTGTGTTTTGACGGAACAGTACGGCGGCTCGTGGAACGGTTGCTTCTCCGCATCTTCAATCTGAAACAGTGGCGTAAGGTGCCCTTCTGGGGAAACGAGTAAACTCAACGTTTCCTGACCCGGTGCCATGTCCACCAATAATCCTCGCACTACGCGAGTGGGATCATGATCCGCATACGACCGCCAGATCGTCGCCTTTCCGCCCAGCGCAAAGACAAGATCGGTCACGCGGTCTTCCATTTCTTCAACGCGCTGCAGATCGTCGATCGAGCCGGAAAAATGGATTGTGATTCCCATCGTTGAATCTTCGTTTCAAAAAGGGACGTCTGAATCTACGGTCGGCTTGTCGTCCAGAATTTCTGGTTCAGTCTGGATATATTCCCACATGCCGTTTTGGTGCAACCAGATTGGGTCAGCATTCGCCATGACAAACTCATCGACTGACATGCCATCAATCATGGGCGGTCGCTTTACCCACACTTGCTTACCATTGATAAAGACCATTTCTCTCTCTGCACGTTTTTTTTTCTTCGCACGTCTTTGATCGGCTGTCAGCTTTCGTTTTTGTTTTGCCATTCCAATCTCTCACATCATAAGCACCGATGCAGAAGTTTCATCGTTTGACGGTAAGCCGAAGGCGTCAATGTTCTTGTAATTCACCTACGCCTCCGGCTCGCCGTTAAACGAATTATGCTCAAAAACCTGTGCATGGGTGCTTACTTACCTTTGAGCGTCTGAGACCTCAGGATCGATCGAAAAATAACTAGCGCATTCTTGTCCGGCTTTAAGTGTTGCCACAGGAGATACAGCACGCAAGTGAACCGTTCTCCTGGAGCCAAAGTTGGAAATCACCGTCGGTTTGACCGAGCAGATCGCAGTGATCTGTCTTCGCTGGAATTACGGATGGTTCAAAACAGTCTCCGGCGCAGCGTGATTTGTAGATGGCTTCTTTCTGCACCCACCAGGTTGTAAACCGCCGCTGCCGCTTCGCAATCACGTTTTCCAGGTACCGTTCTATCTCAGTTGGCGTCAGTGTCAGTTCAAGCAGTTCCTGTGTTGGCAATTCATTTACGATTTCCTGGATGTCCACGCCAATTCGACCGCCGTGCGTGATGCCGAAGAGTGCGTGGGTTCGGGAATAGCTGATATTGAAATCCCAACCACAATCTGACGCCTGCCGAAAAGTTGGCCGTCCACAGGCTGAGATTTCTCGAACAAGGCTCAAAGGATCGCATTGCAGAATAGTGCCCAATTTCTGCCGAACGAGTCCATGACTCGCGACGCTCAACACATGCTTGTTCCAGGGCCGTCGTGCGGACAGTAACTCCAACTCCTGCAGCGGAATCAGGTCAAGGCAACGATCATACACTCGGCGTGCTTCGCTTAGTGTAATGAACGCGAATAGGCCGGACCGAGTAAACCGTCGTGTTGCCGGAACATCGGCCTTGACCGTCAATTCATCAAGCCGAAAAACGGTCCATACGTCAGGCTCGGTTTGCGCTGTTCCGGCATTGGTGGCGGCCTCGGTCCGGCCTGCAACTTGCGCGACGCTCACTGAATCGAAACGGCGTAAAATAGTCGCTGGCTCACTCGGAGGGTGAGGTCTAATTTGAATCACCAGGCGATTCATAACCCTGTCTCCGAATCCGTGCGTTGTGCAGGCGAGCCTAACCAGCGGGAATGGGGTGGCAGGTGTTCGCCTTTCATGATGAGCGAATTGCCGAGCACCGTGGTATGGTCCGACAACTCTGCGTCATACAGCACCACTGAACGACTTCCAAGGCTGCAGCCTTCGCCAATCTTCACATGTGACATTTTCATCACGCGATCTTCGAACAGATGCGTTTGCGGATCACAGTTGTTATTCAGTGCGGATTCGTCGCCGAGCACCACGAGATCAAATTCCGTAAGGTTCGCAGAATCCATCAGGCAGCGTCGACCGATCTTTGCCCCCAACAGACGGAAGTAAAATGGCAGTGCCGGAGTCCCGAGAATGAACGCGCCGAACATTGGCATGGCGAGATGCTCGTGCAGACAATTGACGAATTCTGAACGCCAGACAAACGTACTCCACAACGGTCGCTCCTGCGCCCGATAGCGCCCGATAATCAGCCACTTGAACGCCACGGTGATGGCCATGCTTGCCAGGCCGGCGCAGCCGATCAACAATGGAAAGATCAGCAGAAAAGCCACGTCGCTGACCGCTCCATGATGCAGAATATCTGACGCAAACTGGAACGCCATGAACACAGTCAGGACCATCAGTGATTCCGCCAGGATAACTCGGCCAAACTCGATCGCCGCCCGCAGCAAGCTGAGCCGTAATGACGGAGAGTACGTGGTCGTGGAATCGAACTCGGTATTGATATCGCGATGCGGCAGAAACATCGCGGGAATTCCCCGCCACGAAGAATCAATTCGCGCGGCATCCGCAGGATCGTTCGGCGATTTGGAAAGGACTCCGATCAGCGTCTTTTCGGCAAGTATCATGCCGCCGGGAATCATCGCACTGTTGCCAAGAAATGAATTCTTCCCGACCGACACATGCCGCACCAGACTCCAGCCGCGACGCACAACCGACGGTCCCAGGCACACCGCGTCGGCCACAAATACGCCGTCGTCGAGTTGCACGAGGTCCGGATTCCAGCCCTCTACAGTTGAGACCTCTACGTTCTTACCCAGCTTTGCGCCCAACATTCGCAGCCACGGAATCAGATACAGCGTGCTGTACATCGGGAAGAGCTGATCGAGACTCAGATGCATGAGTGCATCAACCAGCCACTTGCGAACGTACCACAGGCTGTGCATCGATCGCACACCTTCCCTAAGCCTTCCGATCAGAAGCCACTTCGTCGCAGCGATCATTGTCGTTTGAACGATGACATGCAGCGCGGTGGCAAAGGGCAGAGCAAGAATCACTTTCCAGAGGTCACGATATCCGACTGTAAAATCACAGAAATGTGTGTCAATATAGCCCAGGAAAAAGGCGCCGGGAAGCACTGCGATCGTTGGAAACAGCGACAGAACGACGATGCCCATCGCGAATCCCGTGTTCAATACCACAGGCGAATTGGTCTGCGGAGCGGGGCGCTTCGGCCAGTCGTAAAGCTGTGAAGGTTCTTCATACAGCGAATCTGCCGGATCTGATGCGACACGCCGCGCAGGCGATCCGTACCAGCGTTCGCCTTTTCCGATGACGGAACCGGGAGGCAACATTGCACCATCGTCCAATTCCGATTCATCACCCATCCGACTTCCGTTTCCTAGCCAAGCTCGTGATCCCACATGACAACGCGCGCCGATGTCGATGCGTCCGAGAATCAGCCAGCCGTCTTCCACAGTTGCCGTGCTCAGGACTGCGTCGTGTTCGATACTGGTTTCATCGCCAATCGAAAGCAAATCAAATGCGACAAATTCATCCGTCGCCAGATGAACATGGTTTCCGATCTTCGCCCCCATCAGTCGAAAGTAGACATTCAACCACGGCATGCCACGAAGGTGCGACGTGGGAAACAGGCGAGTGACCTGCTGCACAAACCAGAAACGAAGGTAGTAAATGCCCCAGATTCGATAGCGTCCCGGTTTGCAGCGACCGATCACCAGCCACTTTACAAGCAGCGAGATTCCCAGTTGCATCGGCAGCAGCAAATAAAACAGTGACGTCGCGAAGATCAATGCAATGAACAACTGATGTTCATGATCACGCTCTACCAAAATGTCCCAAATTGTGAAAATCGGAAACCAGTATGGCAGCGTAAACACCAGAAGAATGTAGATTGCAAAAAGCTGTGCGCAGCCGCAAAATCGTCGCCCTGGGTCAGCGAACACTCGCCCGAACCACCGGGGCTTCCTTCGCTCCGCTCAGTCCAGCCCCGGCCACCCGCAGCAATCCCAAGGACAATTCGCGGGAGTGCAAAACCGGCTATCTGTGCCGCCAGCGACGCTTCAACGACGATCGCCTTCGCATCGCAATCACTCAGCGAATCCGTGACGCGCTGAACAGGGAACTCAGCATCCAATGGAACATACGCCGCGCCACATTTTAGAATGCCGAGCATCGCAGCAAGGCATTCCGCTGATCGTGCCGCCCACAAGCCAACTCGATCACCGCGAATTGTCCCGAGTTGTGTGAGCGCGGTCGCGTATTCGTCTGATCGCTGATCAAGGTGCCGATATGTCCAGGTCTTGTCACCATCAAGCACAGCAATTCGTCGCGAATGCCGTTCCACGGTTTTGCGAAACAGGTCCGGGAGGCAGACAGGCGTCAATCGCGGCTTGTCGTATGGATCGTCGTTTCTTCCGGAGCGTTCATCCTGCATTCTCGCAGTGTACCGGCCACCCTGGAATGCACCACTGATCAAGTTTTGCGCATTGTGATCCCGATCTGAGACAGATCAGGCGCTTGTCCACGTCAGAACTGCGTTTTGGTCGGTCCGGCCTACTCACTGAGTTCTGTTTCGGCGAGCGGGGGACGTCAGTCCCCTGATGTGCAAGTTACAACCGAGGCATGATTCGCGCCGCGACTGATTTAACTTGTGAAAGCGACCGTATCAGGTTAGGCTGCAAACCGAATGACTTGTGTGACAAGGCAATGATTGTCGATGCAGGCTTTGATCTCTAAGGCAGACCAAATAGGGCAGACCACCAATGTTGTTGTTCTGGAGCATTTTCCTGCTGATACCTGCAGCAACGGGCGCTGGTGATGGCGCTGAGGTCTACCTTCGTGACGTTCAGCCGATGTTCGAGCGACGTTGTTACAGTTGCCACGGCGGCTTGAAGCAAAATGGCGGGCTGCGACTCGACACGGCCAGAGACATCCTCGCGGGGGGTGAATCGGGACCGACCGTTGTTCCGAAAGATCCTGCCACTGGTCTGCTGATCGAGAAGGTGACCGAGTCCGATCCTGAATTGCGGATGCCTCCCGAAGGCGAGCCGCTGACGAAGGATGAGATCGACGCATTGCGCAACTGGATTTCTGCGGGAGCGATGGGGCCAGAAGGAGAAATTCGTCCGAATGATCCGCGTACACATTGGGCCTATCGTCCTCCTGTGAAGCCGTCGGTTCCAGAGAGTTTGCCACTGATCCCAAGCCCGATTGACGCTTTTCTTGATGCGTCCCGACGATCGCGGGGATTGACTGCGAGTCCACAGATCTCGAAAGACTTGTGGCTTCGTCGAGTCACGCTTGACCTCATTGGACTTCCTCCGACTCGTGATGAGTTGCAGGCATTTCGTGACGATTCATCGAAAAATGCGAGGGAACTCGTCGTCGATCGTCTGCTGGCCAGTCCCGCGCATGGCGAACGTTGGGCGCGGCACTGGATGGATATCTGGCGCTACAGCGACTGGTACGGTCTGGGGGAAGAATTACGATTCAGTCACTATCACATATGGCGCTGGCGCGACTGGATTGTTGAATCGCTGAATGCGGGAACCGGATACGATCAAATGATCATCGCGATGCTTGCCGGGGACGAAGTGGCTCCAGAAGATCCCGACACCTTGCGAGCAACAGGTTTCCTCGTTCGGAACTGGGACATATTCAGCCGGAATAAGTGGCTCGACATGACAATCGAGCACACTTCGCGGGCGTTTCTGGGAGTCACGCTGCAGTGTGCCCGCTGTCACGATCACAAGTTCGACCCCATCGCGCAGACCGACTACTACCGGATGCGAGCTGTCTTCGAACCCTATCAGATTCGGATCGATCGCGTGCCTGGGCAACCGGACAGAACGAAAGACGGAGTCTCGCGGACGTTTGACGACTATCATGAAACACCAACGCATTTGTTTGTGCGCGGAGACGAGACGCTGCCTGACACAAGCCAGTCACTGTCAGCCGGTGTGCCAGCGGTATTGGGCGGGACGTTCGATGTGCAGCCAGTCTCACTGCCCGTCGCGGCCTACAATCCTGATAAACGCCAGTTCGTGATTGATGAAGCTCGTGCGAAGACAGAAAACGCGGTCGCAGTTGCGGTTGAAAACCACAAGTCAGCGCAGGCTGCACACGAACAGGCGATTGTGGCGTTGAAGTTGGCCGAAGAGACGCAGATTCAGGCTGAACAAGTCTTGCAGTCTGCAGAAAAACCAGAAGACAAAGCTGCAGCTCGAACGGCCGTACTTGCTGCAACAGAGTCACGCGCTCGGGCGAAGAAAGCAGAGATCGATGCAACCTCGGCCATTCGTCACGTGGAAGCCGCACAAGTGGCTGCCGAGAATGCAAGAGATGCGCTGGCGGCGGTTCTGGTAATCGAGCAACTCGAAGATGAAGGGGCGAAAGAGTCTGACTCAGATGTCTGGGCCGAAGCTGCCCGTTCGACACTCGCCATTCAGCGGCAGCAGACACTGGCGGATGCGATTGTTGCCGAACTCACGGCACAACAAAAGGTCGATCAGGCAACGGAAGCCGTGGATGGATCGATCGCTGCATCGACAGATCCTAAAGATGAATCATTGAAAGCTGCTCTTGCCAAAGCCACTGCTGCGTTGGTTGATGCGCAGACCAGTCTGGCCGCAGCGAACAAGCAACGGACAGCCGCAGAGTCCACGTGTGCTCAGCCGTTGACGACCGACTACAAACCTCGCGCACTGGAGTTTCCTCGCGCGAAAGTGACGTACCGCGACACACCCAGCACTGCTCCGTATGCCAAAATCAGCACCGGGCGACGTCTGGCGCTGGCGCGTTGGATTACGGATCGTGGAAATCCGCTGACAGCTCGGGTCGCGGTCAACCAGATCTGGACTCGGCATTTTGGCGAGCCGCTGGTTCGTTCCGTCTTCGACTTCGGACTACGTACACCACGCCCCGTGCATCACGATTTGCTCGACTGGTTGGCGGTCGATTTTATGGAGTCCGGCTGGGACATGAAACGGCTGCACAAACTAATCGTGACGTCGCAGGCTTATCAAATGCGGTCTTCGCCTGTGGACGCGGATGATCCAAATCAACTGATTGATCCCGACAACCATTACTATTGGCGGATGAACCCGCGTCGAATGGAAGCTGAGGTGATTCGGGACAGTCTGTTGCACCTCGCAGGACGACTTGATGCAACCCAGGGTGGCCCCGATTCTCCTGTGGCAATGGCTGAAGATGGGACACGACGCTCAATCTACTATCGTTATGCCCGCAGCGACCGGATGTTGTTTCTGACAATGTTCGATGCCCCCAGCGCCGAAGAATGTTATCGCCGTTACGAAACGATCGTACCACAACAGGCACTTGCACTTTTCAACAGTAAACTGGTCTTCGATCGTGCCGACGAGATTGCAAATGTGATTTCGAAAGAAGTGGGCGACGGTTCAAATGACGATTTTGTTCGTGCGGCATTTGAGTTTTTGCTGGGACGAATTCCGACAGAAGCCGAACAACTGACGGCGGTCGATGGGCTGGATCGCCTGACATCTGTCGAAAGCACACAAGTGGCATCGATAGCCAAACCTGAGGAAGCGGTTGCTGACGGTAACATTACGCCCGCTCAGCAAACGAATACAACTCCGAGTGATCAGGCTCGCTCCGCGTTTATTCACGTGCTGCTCAATCACAATGACTTCGTAACGATCCGGTAAACGACTTTATGCACAATCACTCTCACGTTTTTCAAGGGATCGCACGCCGACCATTCCTTTCTTCTGCAGGAATGGGTCTGGCTGGCGTTGCCTGTCACGCACTGCTTGAGGGCAACCGCGTCGCGCACGGAGCCGAAAGTGATCAGATTGGCTGGAGCCCTCCGGATGGACGACCACACAGTTTTCCGAAGGCGAAGCAAGTCATCTGGCTGATGATGCGCGGTGGCTTCAGCCATCTGGAAAGTTTCGATCCCAAGCCGGAACTGAACGTACATGCCGGAAAGACACTGGGGGAGTCGCCGTACATGGGCGTACTGAAATCGCCGCTTCTGAAGAATGTTCGCGAACAGGTCTCCGACAATATCATCGACAAAACCAAGGCCCGCATTTTTCCCACACAGATTGGATTTCAGCGAGGTGGAAAATCGGGAATTGAAGTCAGCGACTGGTTTCCTCATGTACGCAGTTGCATCGATGATGTGGCGGTCATTCGCTCAATGTGGACGACCGATAATAACCACGGCGCACAGTGGGAGTTTATGGCAGGCCGACATCTGCTGGATGGATGCTTCCCGACCATAGGCGCCTGGATTCAATATGGCCTGACAGCCCAGGGCAAGAATCTGCCGCAGTTCATCTCGATGGGGCCGCAGCTCGATTCCCAGTGTTTTGGTGGGACGGACGCTGATTATCTCGGACCGGAACACGCGGGGATTGTGCTGCAGATTGACCCAAACAATCCGTTGCCGTTTGCCAAACCCGCGAGGCCATTGAGTCTCGTCCAGGCTCGCGAAAGAACAGAGTTACTGGGCCGACTCAATCGACTGGCAGCAACGGAATACCCCGGCGACAAATCCCTGCAGGCGCGGATGCAGTCGTACGAGTTAGCGTTTCGAATGCAGACATTCGTTCCCGAACTGATGAAGTTCGATTCTGAGCGACCTGAGATCAGGCAGTTGTATGGTCTTGATCAGGACGTCACTCGACCGTTTGGGCAGCAACTTCTGGCGGCTCGCAAAATGGTCGAAAGCGGCGTGCGCTTCGTCCAGATCTTTCATGGAGACGGAGCGGCGGGTGCATGGGATGCGCACTCAGCGCTTCGCCAGAATCATACCACCATGTGCGCGCAGGTTGACTTGCCGATTGCCGGACTGCTTAGGGATCTCAAACAACGCGGACTGCTGGACGAAACGATCGTGGTGTTCGCCACTGAATTCGGTCGAACGCCCTGTGTGCAGGGCGCGGACGGTCGCGATCATCACAACTATGGTTTTTCGATCCTGATGGCGGGAGGCGGCATTCAGGGCGGGATCGTCCACGGCGCGACCGACGAACTGGGATTCCATGCGGTAGAACACCGGCATTACGTGACCGACGTCCATGCCACGATTCTGCATTTGCTGGGTCTCGATTCACACCGTCTGGAAGTTCCTGGACGCAAGCGCCTGGAGATCGAACACGGCCAGGTAATTCGTGAGATTTTGGCGTAAGCGGCCACGTTGAGCGACGATGCATTCGAATGTCATCTTAGTTTGCAATAGATTTGCTCCTGATACAATTCAGCATGAGTTTTGCAGTTTCTATTGAGGTGCATGATGAATTCATTGAAATGGGTTCTTGCTTACAGCTCGCTGACGGCAATTTGGCTCAATTCCGCATCACCCGAGGATTCAGTGCCTCCGATCCGGATCAGCAGGGAAACGACCTTTCTGGTTTCACCAATCCGTGATGACGGGCGAGTCGATTACATCGCAGCCCTGAATCAACAGTTGCAAAAAGATGTCACGCCGGAAAACAACAGTGCCGTGATGTTTCGACGTGCTATTGGTCATAGCGATCTGTCTGTGGAAACAACGGATGAGTACTTCCGGATGCTTGGCATTGAAGTTCTGCCTGGGGACGGACCATATCTGCACGACCTTGATCGTTTCCTTGATTCACTCCCTGAATTTGCGTCATCAGAAGATAGGGGCGATCGCTACAAGCAACGGCAACCTGTCAAAAAACAACGTGACACAGCCAATTCCCGTCCTTGGACGCGGGAAGAATTTCCACTGCTTGCTCGCTGGGTGGACGCGAATAAAACGCCATTGCAATTTGGGATCGAAGGCTCGCAGCGGCCCAAGTATTTCGTACCTTTGATGCCTGCGCGTGATTCCCTTGTTGGTTCTATGTCGATCGCTTCGAGGGGTACGCGAGAAGTTTCAGAGTTACTCCGTGTGCGCGCGATGCTGTATCTCGGCGAAGGTTGTTTCGATGTCGCATGGCAGGATGTGCTCGCGATGCATCGAATCGCCCGGCTTATCGCTCAAGGACCAGGTTATCTCGACACACTCATAGGAATTGCGATTGAATCGTCTGCGTGTCGTTGCGACGAGCAAATAGTCAATCACAGCGGTATGGACTCGCAATTCGCAAGAGAATGTCTTCAGGATTTTAGAAAACTGGGATTGATCGACGGGTTGGCAGATCGAATTGATATTGGCGGGCGTTATGAGTATCTCGACTCCATTCAGCATGTTTCAAGGTCAGATCATGAGGAACTGGAAAGAATTAACTTCCGTTTCATCTTCCGCGGTGACAAGGCGCTTGCGGATTTTGTTCGGACACGACTGAGATTTCGGGCTGTTGATGTCGATACGATGTTAATAATCGGCAATAGCTGGTTTGATCGCTACACCGACGCCACCCACAAATCAACTCGAACGGCACGAACGAAGGAGATCTCCCAACTTGATGAGGAACGCGCAGTCTTGCTGGATGACGTAAAGAAGCTTGTATTGGCGGGTAGGAACTTGACGAGAGAGGAATCGTCTCGCATCGTTGGCGGCGCATTTCTGAACGGCATATTTCCACTTGTGGCAATGTTTTTCGACAGTCAGGACAAGTGCGCGATGGGTACAGAACTTTCGCAATGCGCATTCGCATTGGCGGCATGGAATGCAGATCATGGTGAATACCCGAATGACTTGGCATTGCTGTTGCCGGAGTATCTGACGAGCATTCCAATCGATCGATTTAACGACAAGCCGCTTACCTACCAGCGAACCGAAACTGGCTATTGTTTATACAGTGTCGGTGAGAATCTCGAAGACGACGGTGGCATGACAATCTTCGATCGTGTTCGCATCCGTGGCAAGGAAGCCGACGACATTGCAGTTCGTACCCTGGATTGACTGTCAGATCCGGCGTTTGCCTGCAGAAGAACTGGGTTATGCTTCGAACCGTGAGAAGAAGTCTCATCAGGGGACTGACGTCCCACCGCTCGCCAACTCAGCTCCATGATGACCGCGTAAAGTACAACCCGGCAGGCATTACGCCATGATTCCGTGGACCAGTTTTCCGTGGACGTCGGTTAGTCGATAGCGCCGACCCTGGAACTTGTATGTAAGACGTTCATGGTCGATGCCCAGCAGGTGCATGATGGTGGCGTGGAGATCGTGGATGTGCAGTCCGTCGGTGGCGACGTTGTAACCGAACTCGTCAGTGATTCCGTACACAGATCCGGCTTTAACGCCGCCGCCTGCCAGCCAGATGCTGTAGCAACGCGGGTGATGATCGCGTCCGAAGTTGGGCTGGATTTTCCCCTGGCAATAACTTGTCCGTCCGAATTCGCCGCCCCAGACGACAAGCGTATCGTCCAGCAATCCGCATCGTTTCAGGTCTTTGACCAACGCAGCGGCTGGCTGATCGGTCTCTTTGCAGATTTTGGGCAGTGCGGTGGGCAGACTGCCGTGGTGATCCCAGTCCTGATGATACAGTTGAATAAAACGCACTCCACGCTCCGCCAGACGACGTGCCTGAAGACAGTTTGCGGCGAATGTGCCGGGTGTTGAGACATCCGGACCGTAGTCATCGAGAACAGATTGCGGCTCATTTGAAATATCAGTCGCCTCAGGCACACTGGTCTGCATGGCATAGGCCATTTCATACTGATCGATCCGACTTTGCAGTGCGCTATCGGCAGTGTCGGCGAGTTGGTGTTCGTGCAACTGATTCAGGCGATTCAGCAACATGCGACGACTGTCACTGCTGACACCGGCGGGGTTGCCAAGATAAAGCACAGGATCTTTGGCCGCTCGAAACAACACACCTTGATGACGGGCAGGCAGAAAACCGCTGCCCCACAAATGAGCGCCTAACGGCTGGCCGGCTTTCTCTTTGGTAATCAGCACGACAAACGAGGGCAGATCAGAGTTTTCCTGCCCGAGGCCATAGCTGAGCCAGGCTCCCATACTTGGGCGTCCGGCAATCTGAGTCCCCGTCTGCAGAAACGTGACGCCCGGCCCATGATTGATCGCTTCCGTGTACATGGAATTCACAACGCACAGATCATCAGCAATGCTCGCAGTGTGCGGCAACAATTCGCTGAACCAGGCACCGCCCTGCCCGTGCTGAGTAAACTTAAATGGAGAACCGACCAGTGGAATTGACGACTGATTGCCGCTCATCCCCGTCAGTCGCTGAGTCCCTCGGACGGAATCCGGCAGTTGCTCGCCGGTCATTTTGATCAACTCCGGCTTGTAATCCAGCAAATCCAGTTGCGACGGTGCGCCGGACATAAACAGATAGATGATCCGCTTAGCCTTCGGAGCGAAGTGTGGTGCCCCGAGTACACCTCGATCCGGTTCCTTTGCTGCAACTGCGTTTCCAGCAAGCATGTCGGCCAGTGCGATGCTGCCGAGACCAATGCCGGCACTATTGAGGAAATCACGCCGGTTATTCTGTGATTCAAATAATCTCATAGCATATTGACTCTATTAATTTCTGAACCGATTACCAAAAAGGTGTTTTCATCGCCTTAGGCATAGTTCCGAATTAAGATTCCGTATCGAGTAGGCCGGACCGAGTTCGCCGCGCTGCCGGAACTGCGGTCGCAGTGAAGTGACGTAGCAAATCAAACAGTTCGCCACGACGAATTGCTCAGCGAATGATGTTCCGGCAACGTGCGACCTTGGTCCGTCCTACAAATATACTCAAACTCACGAGAAAAAGGCAGGCCTGCGGCAGTAAAACTGGGTGCCGAAAACGGACGCGGGGAACCTGTTGAGCAAGGTAATGGCGGAGATACTTTGATATAGTAGGGGGGATTAGAAGCGTTCAATCAACTGAAGGAACTCATTGTGCCAACGTTGCTGGAGATCTGCGAAACAATTTGCCAGGGAGAACAGGCATTACTGCAGGGTGGAGGCAAATCGGGGGCCGATCGACAGCGGAAACTCGGACGACTGCCGGTTCGCGAACGCCTTGCAGTCCTGCTGGATCGCGATCGCCCGTTTCTGGAATTGGGATTGTGGGCCGCACATGGCATGTATTCGGAATGGGGCAAAGTGCCAGCGGCTGGTGTGATCACTGGCCTCGGCTGGATCAGTGGTCAGCCCTGTCTGATCGCAGCCAATGATGCGACAGTCAAAGCCGGCGCGATGTTTCCGCAATCGGTCAAAAAGCTAATTCGCGCTCAGAAGATTGCCCATCGAATGCGAGTGCCGATCGTTTATCTGATGGATTCTGCGGGAGTGTTTCTGCCGTTGCAGGATGAGATTTTTCCGGATGAAGATGACTTCGGAAGAATCTTTCGCAACAACTCGATCCTGTCAGCCGACGGGATTCCACAGTATGCCGCCGTGATGGGAAACTGCATTGCCGGGGGAGCCTATCTGCCGGTACTGTGCGACAAAATTCTGATGACCGAAGGAAGTCAGCTTTGTCTGGCCGGACCGGCACTGGTTAAAGCTGCAATCGGGCAAACGGTGGATCCTGAGGAGCTTGGTGGTGCCAGTATGCATTCCGCTGTGAGTGGCACGGTAGATTTTCATGAGAAGGATGACGAGGCATGTCTCACGCGACTGCGATCACTCATCGCGTTGCTCCCCGATCGTCCAGCCGCGAAAACTGGAACTGCACCGGCGCGCGATTTAAAAGATGTCTATAAAATCGTTTCAGCCGACGGACGCGGAGAATACGATGTGCGTGATCTGCTGGACACGATCATTGATGCTGGCAGTTTTCAGGAATTCAAGCCCGACTACGCAAGAACACTGGTCACAGGCTACGCTCAGATCGATGGTGAGCCTGTTGGAATTGTCGCCAACCAGCGATGCCGCACGAAAACAATTCAAGGAGAACTTCAGATCGGTGGAGTACTCTACGGCGATGCTTCGCTGAAAGCCGCACGCTTCGTGAAGGATTGCAATCAGACACGTATCCCGCTCGTTTTCATTCAGGATGTCCAGGGGTTTATGGTTGGCAAACAGGCAGAACAATCCGGGATTATTCGGGCCGGCGCGGAATTCGTGTACGCCATGAGCGTGGCGACGGTGCCCAAGTTGACCGTCGTTGTCGGCAGTTCTTATGGTGCCGGAAATTATGCGATGTGTGGCCGCGCCTATGACCCGGCGCTGATTATCGCCTGGCCAAATGCCCGCTTCGCCGTGATGGGTGGCAACCAGGCGGCGGATACAATGCTGACGCTGCGAGTGCGTGAGGCAGAGAAATCGGGAAATCCATTGTCGCCCGAGCAGGTTGCCGAACTCCGCGAAACCATTCGTCAGCAGTACGAAGATCAGGCCGATATTCGCTACGGAGCGGCTCGCGGCTGGGTCGATGCGATCATTCCGCCCCACGATACAAGACTCTGGCTGTCGGCGGCTCTTTCGGTTGTTTCCCAAACTACTGCGGCGAGTCGATCGAGCCAGGTGAGGGAAGTATGAAGTCGATGATTCGAGTCGGAAATGCTCAGGCGTTTTGGGGTGATCGCCCATCTGCGGCTTTGGAATTGTTGTCTCAAGCACCAGATCTTGATTTCCTGACGATGGATTATCTGGCTGAAGTCTCGATGTCCATTCTGGCCGGACAGCGAGAACGCGATGCGACGCGCGGCTTTGCGCAGGATTTCGTCGATGTGGTCGCCGGACTCGCCGCTTACTGGGCTGCCGGAGGACGTTGCCGCCTGATCGCAAATGCCGGCGGACTGAATCCGATGGGCTGCGCGCGGGCGTGCGGTGCGGCACTGGAGAAAGCCGGATGTCGCAGTTTGAAAATCGGAGTTATCACGGGGGACGATGTGTTACCAATGTTGCTGTCGAGCGATTCGTCCGGTGAAGCATTTCAGAATCTGGATTCACAGATCGCGTTGTCGCACGTTCGCGACAGACTTGTGACTGCAAATGCCTACATGGGATGCAACGGAATTGTGCAGGCATTGCAGGCAGAAGCGGATATTGTGATTACTGGCCGCGTGGCAGACCCTTCGATGGTTGTGGCACCGTGTGTCTATGAGTTTGGCTGGGATTTGACAGATTGGGATCGCCTGGCAGGCGCGACTGTGGCCGGTCATTTGCTGGAATGTGGGACTCATGTGACCGGAGGGATTTCTACGGACTGGCTTGATGTTCCTGATCCGATGCATCTGGGTTTCCCCATAGCCGAAATCCACAACGATGGGACATGCACGATCACAAAATCAGAAACGTCAGGCGGACGCGTCACTGTTGAGACCGTTAAAGAACAACTGATCTATGAGATTGGTGATCCGGGGCAGTATTTGAGTCCCGATGTCGCGGTTTCATTTTTAGATCTTGAAGTCACACCAACTGGTATAAACCGAGTTGCCGTGCGCGGGGCGAAGGGGCGGGCGTGTCCATCGACTCTCAAGGTGAGTGCCACGTACCGTGACGGGTTTCGTGCCGCTGGTATGCTGACGATCTTCGGTCCTGATTCGGTAAGCAAAGCGCGTCGTTGTGGCGAGATTGTGCTTCATCGATTGCAAGAAGCGGGTTACGTGTATTGCGACACGATCGTTGAATGTCTCGGCAATGCGGAAAGTGTTCCGCTTGATCATCTCACGAGGCGATCTGACAACTCGTTCGAGACGATTCTTCGCATCGCGGTCGAATCGGACGATCGGCAGGCAGTTGAACAGTTCACGCGCGAGATCATGCCGCTGGTAACCGCTGGTCCACAGGGAACAACCGGTTATGGCGAAGGCAGGCCCCGTGTTCATGGTGTGATTCGATACTGGCCATGTCTGATCAAATCGAGCCGCGTTTCATCTCAGGTTCAGTTTTTCAACACTGCGGATACGACAAACAATCGTGCCTTTTCGGCCGTATTGCCGTCCACCGCCAACCAATTGGCTGTATCGAACCAAGCTGTACGAATCTGCCGAGAAGTCTCGCCCGGAGAAGCAAGTTGTCTTGCGGACATTGCATACGGCCGCAGTGGTGACAAAGGCACAAACGCAAATATCGGTGTGCTGGTGCGTTCTGTAACGCACTATCAATGGCTGGCATCCTGGCTGACTGCGGAACGAGTCCGGCAATACTTCGAACCAATCGGGGTGCAGTCGGTTGAACGATTTGAATTGCCGAATCTAGGCGGCTTCAACTTTGTTCTTCGCGGGATTTTGAGTCGCGGCCTGCGAAACGATGCACAAGGAAAAGCGCTGGCTCAGGCTCTGCTGTCGATGCCGATTAATTGACTTTCTTCGCTGACACTTCGGGTTAAGATCCACTGAATCTCAACGGTCGTATTTCGCAACCCCTCCCGCCGAAGGCAGGGATGGGTCGGGTCGAGCGAAGCGATGGCCCGGGGGAGGGTCGCTGCGGGTCTTGAATACTCGATTGACCCTTGTACGATGTCGGACGTTATCGATTGAAAACAGAACAGAAACTGCCATATCTCGCTGAAATATCTTCGAGGATGCTCGCGCATTGCGGTCGTTGCAAACGGAGGCGAAAGCCCCCTCCCGGACATCGCTCCGCTCGTCCGACCTCCCCCTTGACGCTTCGCTCGGGGGAGGTTGTTTGCTCGCGCTCGCGTCGCGAAACGACAGTTCACTCTCCAATGCTCCTCACGTTTGGTAAATCTAGTTTGTCGCTAAGTCAATTGCGAAAGTGAAGAATATGAATGCACATCAAACACCGAATCGCCCGGCAGAATCGACATCAACGGAATCGGAGGTTCCGTGGCTGGACGCTCTCACCATCGGGCAGGTTCTGACGGAGACCGCCAGGCGATTTCCGGCGCATGATGCGGCTGTATTTACGAATTTGAATTGGCGTCGCAATTGGTCGATGATGGTTCAGGAGGTTGACACTGTCGCGCGAGCTTTGCTGGCGATCGGTCTGCGGCGCGGAGATCGATTTGGTGTCTGGGCGACGAATATCCCGGAGTGGGTACTGTTGCAATTCGCCACTGCGCGAATCGGTGTGATCCTGGTGACGATCAATCCTTCGTATCGAACCGGCGAACTTGCCTACGCGATCCGTCAATCCGGTCTCAGCGGCCTGGCAATGATCGACGGTTTCAAAGGGTCTGACTATTTCGCGTCGATGCGAGAGTTGGTTCCGGAATTGGATTCCTGCGAACCTGGCATCCTTAACAGTGCTCAATTTCCCTTCCTGAAATGGGTCGTCACATTGCGCGAGGTGGCGCTCCACGGGACAATTTCGTGGGAGACATTCCTTGCTGAAGCGGAGACTGTGACTTCGCAGGATCTTCAGAATGCGGTCAATGAAGTGCAGTGCTCAGATCCCATCAATATCCAGTTTACGTCCGGTACGACCGGCAATCCCAAAGGGGCCACACTTTCGCACCGAAACATTTTGCTCAACGCTTATTACACCGGTCTAAGCCAGCATTTGACGCCGGATGACAGAATCTGCATTCCAGTGCCGTTGTATCACTGTTTTGGTTGTGTCCTGGGATCGCTGTGTGCCGTCGTCTATGGTTCGGCGATGATCTTTCCTGGCGAAAGTTTTCATGCCGGTGCAGCACTCCACGCGATCGAAACCGAACGCTGCACAGCGATTTATGGTGTTCCCACAATGTTCATCGCAATGATGGAACATGCTCATTATGCCGAAAGACGGCTGACTTCGCTCAGAACAGGCATCATGGCGGGCAGCCCTTGCCCTATCGAACTGATGAAACGAGTGACGGGCGAAATGGGCGCGTCGCAGTTGACGATCGGCTATGGTCAAACGGAAGCGTCGCCGTTGATCACGCAGACTCGGGTCGATGACTCTCTGGAACTTCGAGTCGGCACAATTGGTCGTCCATTGCCGGGCGTTGAGGCCAAAATCATAGACCCTGCCACCGGATGCGAACTGAAAGACGGAGAACCGGGCGAACTTTGCAGTCGAGGCCACAATGTGATGCTTGGTTATTTTCAGTCGCCGGAGAAGACCGCAGAAGCAATCGATTCGGAAGGTTGGCTCCACACCGGCGATCTGGCCCTGCGTGAAGCAAATGGATACTATCGGATTACTGGGCGATTGCGTGATTTGATCATCCGTGGCGGCGAAAATATTTCACCGCGAGAGGTTGAAGAGGTTTTGTATCAGCATCCGTCAGTTCAGGATGTTCAGGTGATCGGTGTTCCTGATCGCAAGTTTGGCGAAGTCGTGATGGCATGGGTTCAAATTCGTTCAGGAACAACAGCAACGGAAGAAGATCTGAAAACATTTTGCAAAGAGCGAATTGCTTACTTCAAGATCCCACACTACTGGAAATTTGTAGAATCATTTCCGACAACCGTGACCGGCAAGATTCAGAAATTCAAAATGCGCGAAGTCAGCATCGAAGAACTAGGCTTGCAGGAAGTCGCCGACATTCAGACGGCGTAGAGATACTTATTTCGACTTCAGCAACTCTTCGACAAACGGATTGATGTCATCCTTGTAGGTGAATGCTTCTTCTTTGCCGTCCACGAACAGACTGTCATCGAAGCGTTTCAGCAGTTTCCCGTCAGTGCCGTACACGTAGACTGCAGGAATGGATGACAGTTCCAGTAACTGAAACACTTCATCGGAAGGCATTGCCGACAGAAAATTTGTGCAGGTCGCCTCTTGCTTCTGCAGAAACTCCGTGACTTTTTTCTCGTACGCAGCGACGGGCCTTGCCTTGATGCCGATGTAGTCAACATTAAAACTGACGCAGACAACTTTGTCGCCGTGTGTTTTATGCATCTCAACGAGATGAGGAAACTCGGAAATACACGGCAGGCAGGACGTGGACCAGATATCCACGACAACAAGTTTGCCCTCGTTCGCAGCCACAAGTGCTTCCACATCCTTCCACGTGCCAGCGGTGAGCCTGACGTTCGGGTCGGCAACTTTCGACGCCTCGGCGACCGTCGAGTCATCGGCGGTCGCGCGGCCTGTCGCTGAGGAGTAGGCGAACAGGACGGTGAAAGCATGAATCAGGATAAGTATTCGAAACATGGAGAACCTCATAAAAAATCGTCCCCAGCGGTGGGCCGGCGCGGCTTAGCAGCCGCTTGTCCCACTCTACAAAAAATGAAACATCGTGACTTTCAATCAGACGACTCACTCAATGATTTCAATTGCGTCATAAGTGACTTTTCATAATTTCGATCAACATTCGATTGTTCCAGCGCATTCGTCACCAGCACTTTCGCGACATCGTCATGCAAAGTCAGGTTTTCAGAATCTGATAGTTGAAAGAACACACCGTCGTCAGTTTGCAGCTCGTCTGGATATTTGACACTGCAGACGCTGATTCGGCCAGCGTCGCAGGTTTCTCCTGCGACATTTTCAAACTGAATTGTACCGTCGGCCGTGATTCGAATGTGAGTTGCATCGTCCGGAATCGACGTTGAACCTGCAGAGGCAAACTCACCGCCGCGCGTGACAAGTCCCAATCGGCGATCCTGCAGCAGTCGAAAGTCACCACGCCGCGTCAATCGATTGGCGTCCAGCAGAAACATCAATGAGTCAGTTTGTGTCAGCGCGGCATGAGTGGATATCGGGGATTGAATCAGCGGGCCGGATTCGAAGCTGCGAAAACATGTTCCGTCATCGTTTCCTTTTGCATCGGCAGCGGATAATTTTGAATCGCTGACAACGTCAGGAAACACGACCATGCGGCGAAAGCCCAACGCATACGCAGACTGTAAGTTTGACTGCACGATACGAACGGTCGTATTGACCGTTGGCTGTGGCATAGCATCTACTGGATCACTGATCGGAGCATCGGCAGGAAGCAGTTGATGCATCTCAGCCGCAAGCGTCGTTGAGAAGCTGCGTTTCTGTTCAAGCACGAAATCGATTTCGTCTAAGTCCATTTCCGCGTAGGTGTCCGCCCAGACCTCGGCGAGTTCTTTGGCTGTGTTCGGAAAATGCCGCTGGATCAATTTGTAAACGGCGGCGCGATGGGCATTTGGGCGTTCGTCTGACTGTCGTCCGTCGAACTCAGCATACTGAACATCGGGTGACGTAGAAGGAACGGAATTGCTGATGAATGTCAGCGGATTCGCAGCCTCAGAATTCTTTGCATCGACCGATTTGTCGGAACCGGTCCCTGAATCCGCAGCATTACCGTGGGCTGGAACGCTATGTGTCGTGGCCTGCTTCGCGGAGAACTGAACGCCGTGTCCCGCAAACAGTCCGGCAGAAAAAAACAATGCCGCGACAATCGCCAGTGTTATCGATTTTACCATCGATCGCTTCCCTGATACGATGAGATTTGAGCGAAGATTCCCAATCATTCGCCTTGGGCCGCAACATCCCTGCGGGCCACTTCGACACGGAATTTAACAACATAAACTCGTTATGTCTTCTGGAAATTGTGAATTTTTGCGGCTGGAAATCCGAACCTGTCGTTGACGATCTGTTTCTTCAGAGGTAATCTGCCCGCAGTGTGGGTGCGGCCGTGCTACGACAGATCGATGAAACTGGATTTACACACGATGACCTTCCTGCTGACAAACCTGAGCCTTCTATTGCTTCCTTCGTGAAGCGCGCCTCAGGTACGTCATGCAATATGACCGACTCTTCCAGCCCTGAGGATTCCTCAGGGCTTTTTTTGTTGCCTTCGGAGAATGACCGATGATCGGTGACCAGATTGTGATTTTTGACACCACGCTGCGTGATGGCGAACAGTCGCCTGGCTGTAGTATGAACACGCGCGAAAAGCTGGAAGTCGCCAGGGCACTCGTCGATCTGGGAGTCGATGTGATCGAGGCCGGATTTCCGATCGCCTCACCCGGCGATTTTGAAGCGGTCTCACAGATCGCTGCAAAATTCGGAAACCGGACAACGATCTGCGCATTGGCTCGCGCCCGCGAAGATGACATCAGCCAGGCCAAGTCGGCTCTGGTGGACGCCGAGAAACGCCGGATTCACGTGTTTCTGGCGACCAGCGCGATTCATCGCGAATTCAAGCTGAAGATGGACAAACAGCAGATCATCGAACGCGCCATCACATCCGTGAAGATGGCCAAAGAATTCTGCGACGATATCGAGTTCTCGCCCGAAGATGCGGCCCGGACAGAACTGGATTTTCTGTGTGAGGTCGTTGAAAAGACGATTGCCGTCGGTGCGACGACTGTGAATATCCCGGACACCGTTGGGTACGCCACGCCGAATCACTATTTCAAAGTGATTTCGTACCTGAAACAGAACGTACCGAATATCTCGAAAGCGATCATCAGCGCGCATTGCCATGATGATCTTGGTCTGGCAGTGGCCAACAGTCTGTCAGCGATGGAAGCCGGAGCTCGGCAGATTGAATGCACAATCAACGGGCTGGGTGAACGAGCGGGGAACGCAGCCCTCGAAGAAATCGTGATGGCTATTCACACGCGAGCCGACTACTACGGTGTTCATACCAAAATCAATACGCAGAAACTGTACCCGACCAGCCATCTGGTTTCATCGATCACCGGCATGAAGGTGCAGCGAAACAAGGCGATCGTGGGGCAGAATGCATTCGCTCACGAAGCCGGAATTCATCAGCACGGAATGCTGCAGGAACGATCGACATACGAGATTATGCGACCTGAAGATGTCGGTTACATCGGCCAGAATCTGGTGTTGGGTAAACACAGCGGTCGCCACGCTTTTCGTGATCGAGTCGTGACACTGGGTTTCACTCTGGACGAACCGGCTGTGCAGCGAGCGTTCGATGACTTTATTGTGCTGGCCGACAAGAAGAAAGAAGTCTATGATTCCGACATTATTGCGCTGATTGAAAATCGGCTTGCCGATGCGGTCGATCGATGGAAGCTGGTCAGTTTTCACACATCAGCCGGTTCTGCGGCGATTCCTACTGCGACATTGGAACTGCAATGCGAAGATCAGGAAATTCGCCGCGATGCGGCAATCGGTGACGGTCCGATTGATGCTGTGTTCAAAGCGATGGAGCGGATCATCGACCTGAGCGCAACGCTGGATGAATTTAATGTTCGCAGCGTTTCCGAAGGTAAGGACGCTCTGGGAGAAGTGCGTGTTACGATTTCGGTCAATGATCGTCATTATCAAGGCAAAGGTGTGAGTACCGACATTATCGAAGCGGCCGCTCATGCTTATCTGAAGGCCTTGAATAAAGCGGACAATGACCGCCGGGATGCAACGCGAATTTCTGCGGCGAAAGTCACACCGCAGTTATAGTTCAAAGGTCTGTTCCGGCGAACTGGAGGGGGGCATGAGTTCCCTGTTAGAACGTTTTCAACCATAAACTTATGTCCAATGGCACTTGATTTCATATAGTAGACCTCACTCTCCGAGTGCGGCAGGCCGTAAACCAGCGCCTTTGGCATTCGTCACTCAGAGAGTGACGGCTACTTAAATCGCTGAGGCTTAAACGCAGAAAAAAAGGAAAATCGCTATGAGGTCACAAATCCTGCGTTATCTGCCAGCACTGCTGGTCATCATGTTCACAGCGACACCTCATCAGTACTGCCAGGCCGATGAAAAAATCGATGCGGCCGTCCGACAGTCGCTCGACTATCTGGCGTCACTGCAAAAACGTCAGGGGTATTGGGAAGCCAATCAGGGACAATACAAAGTTGCTATGACCGCACTTGTGGGGACGGCGATACTGTCGGAAGGATCGACCACGACCAGTGGTCGATACGCGAAGGAGATTCGACTTGCAGTGGATTATCTGCTTTCGATGAGCCGTCCGAACGGGCTCATCGGATTTCGTGAGGACTACCATTACACATACGGTCACGGATTTTCGATGGTCTTCCTGAGTCAGGTCTATGGCGAAGAGGAAGACGAACAACGTCGCGAAGAAATTCGGGATGTTCTGACGCTTGCGGTGCAGTTTTGTGCGGACTCCCAAACCAGCAAAGGCGGCTGGGGCTATGTGTCTGCCAAAGAAGGCAGCGACTACGATGAAGGCTCAACCTGCATCACACAAGTTCAGGGTCTGCGAGCCTGTCGCAATGCCGGCATTCCTGTGTCCAAAGAAATCATCGATCGCGCCAAAGTGTACATTGAAGAATGTACGGATTCCGACGGCGGTGTGCAGTACAGCATTCGTGGCGGTGGCGCACGCCCTCCGATTACTGCAGCATCGTTGGCTGCGATGTTCAATGCCGGTGAATACGACACGGATCTCACGAAACGTATGCGAGAGTACTGCAAGCGTACGATCTGGCCGGACAAACCCGTCGCGTCGAGCAACGGCCATTGGCACTACATGCACTTCTATTTTTCGCAGGTTGTGTATCGGACAGGCGGTGATGAATGGACCCGATACCGCGACGAACTGAATACGAAGCTGGTCCGCGAAATGCAGTCCGGCGGCGGCTGGGCCGATCCTCAGGTCGGGACCGTCTACGTGACTGCGCTCAATTGTATCATGCTGCAGCTCGATAAAGGCTTTTTGCCGATTTATCAGCGCTAAGGCATTGTCCCGAATGTCAGCGTCAGCTCCTGACTTTCACGTAAGCGTTTAGACCGGATGGTGATCCGATCTTTGACGAGATTTCGGGCTCCTGGCACGACGATGATGATCTGCACTCGGTTTTTGATCACGTCAATACTGCTGGACGAATTCAGCACAATCTCTTTGCCGTTTGCCGTCGGAGCACGTGACGACGATGGCATTCTCCTGTCATAAGGCAGGAATTGTCGATAATCATCGGTGCCAACCACTTCACCTTTCAGATCATTCACGCGATATTTTTTCACATCGCTCGGCAACCGGACTTCGATAACGATCCGATACGGCTTCAATGGTTCCGGTTTGGCAGGAATCGTGAACGCTGTAAAACTGCCTTTCGTAACCGCAAAGCCTTCTTCCGGTACCTTCAGCAAAATCCCGCCGCCATCTTCTGCGTCACCTGTGGTTTCGGCCGACGATGGACTGAAGACTTCTTCGTTGACAGACTTCAGCCATGCGGAATCTGATTCCTGCAGGTGCTGCGCCAGTTCCTGCAGACTACTGGACGGTTGATCCATTTCGACGTCGATGCTTCCAATGACGTCCAGCTTCGGCAGATCATCAAGAAGATCTTCATCGCTGAGTGATGCGTTAATAGGCTGCACTTCGACTGGTGCAAATTCGATCCAATTGAAGCCAAGAATCGGCAACAGGACGAGTGCAATTCCCCAGACAAACAGATGAAAGAGTGCCGACGAAAAAAAACTCATCGAAATCAGCGATGTCAGCCCGGCCGCAGCACTCTCGCCTGGATCCGGTGCGTCTTCTTCTACGCCAGGAAGTCCTTGCGGGGCCACCAGTTCCGGAACGTCAACGCCCGGTTTTCGCTCTTCTACCGCGCAGGGAGGCAGTGGAGGTGGCGACAGGATCTGTTCGCCCTCCGGCAGTGAATCTTGCTCCGCAGCAGAATCTGGCATAAAAATATTCACGAGCGGTCGATATTGCATGCTCGTCCATCAGATATTCATTTGATCTTCATACCAGATCGCCGTTTCCGTGGCTTCAATCTGAGCTGCTGAGAGGACACGGAATCTCACGTGACGTCTCGGGCGCTGCGGTGTTCAGTGATTGCCTGCCGCAACTGGTGCAGGGATTGATCAAATTCCAGACTGGCCATTTCGCCTCGGTCATAAGCCGCGATGCGTCGGTCAATTTCTTTCGACCACGACTCGCCCAACTCAGGCGGAATCGATTGCACGCTGGCAATCTGTCGTTCAAGCATTTCCGCCACGAACGCCTGATCTATCGGGGGCAGCAAAAGAACTCGTTGGAGGACATCTTCACGTGTCAGCATTGGAATGGTTCCTTGAATTCAGAGTACATCGTCCGTCTATTGTCTCATGGTCGCATTCTGGTGTCGAGTGAATCTATTCTTGAAGCGTCAGATTACAGGAAGTCGATCGACTTTTGCACTTACGCTCTGTCGTCCGACTAGTTACGCTCCTCTCTCTTTAGCCGACGAAGCAATTGCCTACATACGTCGTTATTCTTGTCTGAAAAGCCGAAAAAATGAACAGTCTGGATCAACTGAAGCAGCATACGGTGGTCGTCGCTGACACGGGCGATATTGATGCCATCGCGCAGCACAAGCCCCAGGATGCCACTACGAATCCATCGCTACTGTTCAAAGCGGCTCAAATGCTGCAGTACAACGGACTCATTGATGATGCGATCGCCGCAGCATCTTCGCATGAGACGAAACGCGGCGAACTGATCGATGCGATTGTCGATCGACTCTCCGTCAACTTCGGTCGGCGAATTCTTGAAATCGTGCCAGGCCGAGTTTCCACCGAAGTGGATGCACGTCTGAGTTTTGACATGACTGCCACAGTGGACAAGGCTTACCAGTTGATTGAGCTGTATAAAGAAGCGGGTGTCGATACGGACCGTGTGCTCATCAAAATCGCAAGCACCTGGGAAGGTATTCGAGCCGCCGAGCACCTTGAACGAAACGGCATCCATTGCAATCTGACACTGTTGTTCGGTTTCGGTCAGGCTGTGGCGTGTGCTGAAGCTGGAGTGACACTGATCAGTCCCTTCGTCGGTCGCATCTACGACTGGTACAAAGCCAACCGCAAAGTGGATCAGATTCCTGTCGCAGACGATCCCGGCATTCATTCAGTGACACAGATCTTCAACTACTTCAAGAAATTCGGTTACAAGACGGAAATCATGGGAGCAAGTTTCCGCACGAAGGTACAGGTCATGGCCCTCTGCGGCTGCGATCTGCTGACGATCGCACCGAACCTGCTCGCAGAACTCAGCAAGATTACGGTTGACGTGCCACAGAAACTCAACGCATCCGAGGCAGCCGAAATGTCGATTGAACGGATCGACATGAATGAAACCATGTTTCGCTGGATGCTGAATGAAGACGCAATGGCGACGGAAAAACTCGCCGAAGGCATTCGCGGCTTTGCCAGCGATCTCAACAAACTGCGAGATCTCCTGCAAACCCGACTCCAGGCTTGATTCAGCGATAAAATTACGCCACGTAAGGCGAGCGGTGGGTGTTCGCCCACCGAGTTTTGCGCATGCTACCTGGAGGGCTGACGCCCAATGGTACTCGATTTGCGATTATAGTAGCCATCACTCTCCGAGTGATGAATGCCTGGACCTGCGTTTCGCGGCCTGCCTCACTCGGAGAGTGAGGTCTACTTTGTCAAATCGAGTGCCAATTGGACTGACGCCGCTCCGCTCGCCGATCGCAGCGCCTGCGGCATCAAGTATTTGTCACCCGTCCGCCGTCGATTTCCTGAATGCTCACTCCGTCGTCCACGTTCCGCAGCAGCACATAGACAATCGCAATTTCGCAGAAGAAGAGGCTCAAGCAGAATAATTCCCTGAAGAATTCCAGCACCTTCCGTAACGAAGCGTGAGACACATCGGTCGTCACAGGGCCTGAACTCGCCTGCTTCCCCAATGCCAGCAGATAAGCATTTCCTGTAAGCCACGACATCACGAAATTGCCGAATATCAGTATCAGGCAGCAAACTGTCACGAACACAATCAGCCGTTGCCAGCGCGACAGGACATAACAGATTCCGCGACTCAGCGCTTCAGCACCATCGCAGCGATCAATCGCGATTGCCGCCAGCGACAGGAGCCAACCGATTCCCAGCACTAAGCAGGTGATCAAGTAAAGCATTGAAGCCGCAGCCGTGAGACCGACATGCGTCCTGTCACCAGTCCAGCACAGAATGCGAAATATCACCCAGAACAGTCCCAGCAGAGTTCCGCATAGGAACGTGCTGATGACAATGGCTCTCCAGCGCTTCAGTGAATGCCAGGCAGATGCAATAACGCCGGGTCCGGTTCCCGTACTGAAACGGCAACCAGCGGTTCTGATTGCCGCAACTCCACAGAAGCCGAAAAACAGTATCCCGAATCCTGATGTCGCGATATCGACCGCGTTGAGCGATGTGTGTCTATTGAAAGGCACAAGCAGTGACTGTTTGAGTGCGACCGGAAGTTTCAAGCTGGTCACTTCCAGGACGTTGCTTACGGAATCCCGATCGCTGACATGCAAGCTGTCACTCCAAAACGGGAAAAAACCGGCCACTATTATCAACAGCGCAACCGGCGTCATCACACGCAGCGAAGCGGCTAGGGAAATGGCCTCCAACAGCCGTAAAGATGGAATCGCTGCCATCCAGTCAATTTTTGTGACGCGAATTCCGTCTTCATTCATCGGCCATGTGGCTCCCTGCATCTCGTCGCGTTTCGAATATCCAAGTACGGCCGTACGGCAATCGGCTGATTCGCCAACGTAGCCCGACCTGTCCTCAGGTCGGGTTCCCCGCCAGCATGCCTCAGAACATTCTCCCGAAGGATCTTACTTAATTTCTACGAACGCCGCACACGTGCCCCACGTGGTTCTGGCATCCCAAATGCAGTTTCTCAAACCTCAACCCTGAAAAAAATGGAGCCTTGACCGGACTCAGCGTTTTTCTGCGAGCATCGGATGCGTTGCTTCGATACAGTGCGTCCGCAGTAATCGCAGACCCGCCGCTAATCGTTTAATGGCATGCGCAATTGAATATTAAGGAAAACATGGCTCAATGACGACTATTGCTCCCGACCTCTTATCGCGTGTGATTGATCCGCCCCGTATCTTTACCCCGGTCCTGTCAGAATGCGTCATTCGCAGCAGCCCGGAAGACTTTCAGGTGGATGAAATCCCGGCATACCAGCCAGCCGGAAAGGGAGAACATTGTTACCTCTGGATTGAAAAACGCGGCTTAACATCGCCTGAATTGATTCATCGCATCGTCAGAAATCTCGGCGTCCCAGTTAAGGAAATCGGCCTGGCCGGACAGAAAGACCGACACGCCGTGACAAGGCAGTGGGTGTCTGTACCGAAACGATTCTCAGAACATGCGGCAAAGCTGAATGACGAAAACATACAAGTCCTGCTGGTCACAGCGCATCCGAATAAACTCAAAACGGGACATCTGCGCGGCAACAAGTTTCGGCTTGTGCTTCGCAGTCCGTCAGGTGCGTTCTCGCAAAAAGACGCAGCGGCTGCTCACGAACGCCTTCAAGCCCTGGCAGCGGAAGGAATTCCAAACTACTTTGGCACGCAACGATTTGGACATCACGGAAATACTTTGATCGACGGGATCAGCCTGATCAAAGGCACGCTGCCGAAAGACCACTGGCCTGAAAACAAAACTCGCACGATGCGACGACTGGTGTTGAGCGCGGTTCAGTCAGGCATCTTCAATCTGGTCCTCGCTCAACGCGTCACCGATGGAACCTTACGAACTCCGCTTCCGGGAGAAGTCGTGATTCGCCGACAGGGAACCAAACCCTACGTCCTGCCTGCCGACGGTCCGGTCGAAGACGTCATTCCGGCAGGCCCGATGGCGGGCCCGGAAATGCTGGCCGCAACTGGCGACGTGGCCGAAATGGAGCGTCAGATCATGTCGTCGCTGCGTTTGAGTCCCAAAGATTTTCAGAAGTATTCCAAGCTCACATCCGGCATCCGGCGCAAGATGATAGAATATCCAGCCGATGTGGACGCTCAACTCACGGAGGAATCAGCAATTCTGGTAACGTTTTCGGTCACGTCCGGCACGTATGCAACGGTTGTCCTCCGCGAGATCTTCGAAACACTGAAGGACGCAGGATCATTGGCCGAACAGTCTGGTTCTGCATCGGCCGATGCCGTCGAGCATGATGACTAAATGGATTCCTATCAACCTGCCGCGATCTGAAAGCCGCCTGCACCGTGCGAATTCTTCTGCTTGCCGACATTCATTCTAACTGGCCCGCTCTCGCAGCGATCGATGAAAAATTCGACGCATGTTTATTCCTGGGCGATGTTGTGGACTATGCCACCGACCCTGTGCCATGCATTGACTGGGTCCGACGCAACGCGACCAGCATGGTCCGCGGCAACCATGATCATTCCGTCGCGCAACGCGTCATGGTTCGACCAGGCGGAACATTTCGAAAAATGGTCGCCGCGATGCGGAAACATCATTTCGATGTTCTCAATGACGACCATCTGACATGGCTGGCGCAAATGCCCGTGACGCGGCATCTGGTGATTGGCGACCACCGATTTCTTCTGGTCCACGCTACGCCGCGTGATCCGATGGATGAGTACATCGGTGAGAATGTGGAACAGTGGCAGCAGCGGCTGGAGCATGTCGATGTGGACTTCGTCTGTGTCGGCCACACGCATGTTCCGATGCAGTTGCAGCTCGAAAACGCCCAGGTGATCAACCCCGGCAGTGTTGGTCAGCCCCGCGACGGCGACCCGCGCGCGGCGTATGCAATTATAGAAAACGGGCAGGTCGAATTTCGCCGCGTCGCCTACGACATTGATAAAACGATTCGCCACATGCATGATTCCGGCATCGACGATGCCGTCATCGCCAAAGCCGAAGTCGTCCTCCGCAGCGGCGGAAATCCCACCTCGACCGGCAACGCAGATCTGTAGCCTGTCTTTGTCAGTA
>Ga0105047_10000469_pt1 | contig 68546 bp, 51 predicted proteins | sample MAT04_FD_78384 | JGI IMG/M metagenome (GOLD analysis project Ga0105047, IMG submission 78384) | Freshwater microbial communities from Lake Fryxell liftoff mats and glacier meltwater in Antarctica - MAT-04 (megahit assembly) | ecosystem: Environmental > Aquatic > Freshwater > Ice > Liftoff... | reverse complement strand
TTTCCCATCGTCGGTGTCGGGGCCTCTGCGGGTGGTCTCGAGGCCTTCACCCAGCTGTTGGGACACCTCCCCGTCGACAGCGGCATGGCGTTCGTTCTCGTTCAACACCTCGATCCGAGCCACACCAGCCTCCTCAGCGAGGTGCTCGCCCGCGCGACGCAGCTGCCGGTGCTCGAGGTGACCGACGGCACCACCGTCGCGCGTGACCACGTGTACGTGATGCCGCCCAATACCTGCATGACGTTGGAAGCAGGCAAGCTCGAGCTCACCACGCGCCCCCACGACGGGAAGCTGAACTTGCCCGTCAATCTGTTCCTGCGCTCGCTGGCGAAGGAGCGCGGCAGTCAGGCGATAGGCGTCGTCCTCTCCGGAACCGGCTCCGACGGAACCGAGGGGCTCGCGGCGATCAAGGCGGAGAACGGGATCACCTTCGTCCAAGAGCCGAAGAGCGCGAAGTTCCCAGGAATGCCGCAGAGTGCTATCGACGCGAGCGTCGTCGACTACAGCGTTCCGATAGGCGAGCTCGCGCTCGAACTCGCTCGCCTGAGCCATCATCCGTACATCGCCGCAGGAGACGCCAAGTCCATCCTCGCGGACGCCCCCGCGCTGCGTGAGATCCTCTCGCTCGTCCGCACCGACGCAGGGGTCGACTTCAGTGAGTGGAAGGCGCCGACGGTGGAGCGTCGCCTCACGCGGCGCATGGTGCTCTGCAAAGTCGACACCCTCGAAGGCTACCTGGCATTCCTCCGCAAAAATCCCGACGAGGTGCGGGTCCTCTGCGAAGACACGTTGATCCACGTGACCTCGTTCTTCCGCGACCCGGAGGTCTTCGACGCGCTGAAGGCCGAGATCTTCCCGGCCATCCTGAAGGACAAGGCCGACGGCGCGCCACTGCGCCTGTGGGTGGCGGGCTGCTCGACCGGCGAAGAGGTCTATTCGCTCGCGATCGCCGTGCTCGAGTACCTCGCCGAGACCAAACGCTCTCACGCCGTGCAGGTGTTCGGCTCGGACGTCAGCGAGAAGGTGATCGAGAAGGCCCGCGCCGGCATCTACGCGGAAGACGCGCTGGCCGACCTCAGCCCCGGGCGGCGAACCAAGTATTTCACCAAGCTCGAGGGCGCCTATCGCATCGCCAAGGTCGTGCGCGATCTCTGTGTGTTCAATCGCCACGATCTGTCGCGCGATCCACCGTTCTCGAAGCTCGATCTGGTCACCTGTCGCAACGTGCTCATCTACTTCGATCAACCGCTGCAGAAGCGCATCGTGCCGCTGCTGCACTACTGTCTCAACGAAGGTGGCTTTCTGTTGCTCGGCCGCACCGAGAGCCTCTCGGGCTTTGGGACCCTGTTCTCGGTCGCCGACAAAGCGAACCGCGTCTTCGCTCGGAATCCCGGACCCAGCCGAATGCATCTGGCGCCCGGCAGGAGTGCGCAAGCGGGCAGGCTCCAAACGCGCGCGCTGGCCGTGGCGCACACGACGCCGAAGTCGCCCGACACCAGTAAGCAACTCGACCACCTGCTGCTCGCTCGGTACGCGCCGCCCGGCCTGCTCATCAACGAGCGGCTGGAGGTGTTCGAGTTTCGCGGACAGACTGGTGCGTTCTTGCAGCCCGCTGCAGGCGTGCCGCAGAACAACCTCGCCAAGATGGCGCGGCCCGGATTGGTGACTGCGCTGCGACCGGCGATAGCCGAGGTCAAAGCGACGCAGCGGCCGGTGCGCAAGGCGGCGATCACCGTCGACCACGACGGCACCACCCGAACCTGCGATCTCGTGGTGATGCCGTTCGCGCAGCGCCTTACGGGCGGAGAGCCGCTGTTCGTGGTGTTGTTCGAGCGGCCCTCGAATGACCCGGCCACGGACGTCGACGCGCCCCACATGCAGCCGCGCGAGGGCACTCCGGAGGAGGATCTCCGGGTCTCGCAGCTCGAGCACGAGCTCGCGGCGACCCGTGACGATCTCGAGCGTTTGGTCGAGGATCAGGGCCGTGCCAACGACGATCTGGGCTCGACCAACGAAGAGCTCGTGTCCGGCAACGAGGAGCTGCAGAGCATGAACGAGGAGCTCGAGACGGCGAAAGAGGAGCTCCAGTCGACCAACGAAGAGCTCACCACCGTCAACGACGAGCTCCACAGCCGCAATCACGAGATGAGGCAGGTCAACGGCGATCTGGTCAACGTGCTGGTCGCGGTCGATCTGCCCATCCTCATCCTCGACAGCGAGCGCAGGATTCGCCGCTTCACGCCACGTGCGCGCGCCCTTCTGAACGTCGTCGCGACCGATGTGGGTCGCCCGCTCGACGATCTGAAGCTCAACGTCCACGTGGCCGACCTCGACCACCAGGTCGCGGAGGTCATCGATACGATGACGATGCGCGAGGTCGAGGTACGCGACGACGGTGGGCGCTGGTTCAGCCTGCAGATCCGCCCCTACTTGGCAGTGGATGGCAGGATCGAGGGCGCGATCGTGTCCCTCATCGACATCGATGCGCTCAAGCACCTGGTGCGCGACGCCCAGGCCGCGCGCGCGGAGGCCGAGCTCGCCAACCTGGCGAAGGACCAGTTCCTCGCCACGCTCTCGCACGAGCTGCGCACCCCGCTGACCACCATGCTGATGCACGCCCAGGTGCTGGGCCGCGGGCAGTCCGATCCCGAGCGCGTCAAGCTCGCGGGTCAGGCGATCGAGCGTGCCACGATGATGCAAGTGCAGCTGATCGAAGACCTCGTCGACGTGTCTCGGATCGTCGCGGGAAAGCTCGGAATGCAGCACGTGCCCGTCGATCTTCTCCAGGTCGTCGAGAGTGCCCAGGAGTGGATTGCCCCCATGGCCCAGCGAAAGTCGCTGAAGCTGGTGGTCGAGATCGAACCGATGAGTGGTGCGGTGATGGGTGACGCGGGTCGTCTGCAGCAGATCGTTGCCAACCTGCTCACCAATGCAGTGAAGTTCACCCCGCCCAAGGGCACCGTCACCCTCAGGCTGTCCTCCCACGACGGTACTGCGCGGCTCCAAGTACGAGATTCCGGCATCGGCATCGATGCGGCCTTCCTGTCTGATATCTTCGATAGGTTCACCCAGGTAGACGCGTCCAACACCCGCTCGAACAACGGGCTGGGACTTGGGTTGTCGATCGTCAAACACCTGGTCGAGCTTCACGGTGGGACCATTCGTGCCGAGAGCGCCGGGGTGGGCGAGGGCTCGACCTTCACCGTGGAGTTGCCGCTGATCGCCGCCGCCCCGGCCATCGAAGAGGCGCCCCGCGTCGGGACGCGCGAGGGCCTGGCGCGCCTGCGCACCCAGACGACCATCGACACCCCGCTACGCGGCCTGCGCATCTTGCTCGTCGATGACGACGCAGGCTCGCGCGACGCCGTGGGAACGATTCTTCGGCTCGCGCACGCGGTGGTTCACGTGGCCGCGTCCGCCGAGGAGGGCATCGCGGCCCTCGCGGATTTCCACCCCGACGCGCTGATCAGCGACATCTCGATGCCAGACGAAGACGGCTACAGCTTCATTCGTCGGGTTCGTGCGTTGCCGGCGGCCCAGGGCGGCGATGTCCGCGCGCTCGCCCTGACCGCGCTCGCCGGAGACAGCGATGTACGTGAGGCGCTCGAGGCCGGGTTTCAGCTGCATCTGGCCAAACCCGTCGGCATCGATCGACTCACCGCAGCCGTCGTCGAACTCACGTCGCCCTAATCCTGGTGATGGTGACTCCCATCGATGCGCCCCTGACCCAGGCGATGCTCGATGCAGGCGCCGACGATTTCTTCTTCGGTGCAGCCAGTGGCGAGCGTGAACAAGACGGAGAGAACGAAGATCCGAACGGAACTCATCAGAGTGCCTCCTGAGCAAGGGGGACGAATCGAAGGCGTCGATGCGCGAACGAGCTGGACCTCACCTTTGGCGGAGACCTTTGTCGAAGTCCCCCTCTCGAATGGCACGCTGTGAGGGGGCCGCGGGCCCAGCCGGTCGCGCTTCTGCGTCCCCCGATGTCGGATTCGAATTCAAACGACGTTCTCGCGCAACGCGGCCTCGAGCCGCTGCCCGAACTCCTGCCTCTGGACCAGGCGCAGCTGCGGAATGACGATGCCGGCGACGGTGGCGCCCATTCGAACGATCCTGGAGTCTGCGACGACGTACACCGCATCGACGTGCGTGAGGGCCTTGCGAATAGCGTCTGTGTATCGGACCCGAACATTCGAGTCGTATTGCTGAGATCCCTCGAGGTCGAAGAACACTACGGTAGGGTCATTGCGCGTGCCTCGATTCGACGTTGGAGTCTTCGTCCTCGGCCTCTCCATTCGCTTCTCGTGAGGGGCCCTCGATGGTCCGAGGCGCCGATCCTTTGGCCCGCTTACCGCAATGGGCCGACCGTCGTAGGCTGAGCACGCCAGATCGCGAGGAATGTTGGAAACACTGCGCAAGAGTCTCGAGGGGCCAGGGCTCGTCCGCTCGATGTTCGACGACGCGCCGATCGGCATGGCGGTGGCAGCGCCGCCGGATGCCGACGCATCGGCGTGCCGTGAGGCCGCTGGAGCGCTGCTCGAGCGCTTGGCCTTCGAGACGCCGCTCATCGACTCCTCCTGGCTCGGTCGGAGGCGGAGGGAGTCGCTGAGGATGCGTCCATGAAGCCTACGAGCGAGACCTCTGATTTGGCGCCGCCTCCCTCGCCGAACGGGGACCCGACGCTCCCGAGCTCGGCGCCCACACTCGTGCGTCATCGCATTCGCGAGCGCACCGTCCTTCAGGCGGCGCTCGCGGCGGCGCTCATCGCGCTGCTCGCGCTCGCCGTTCCCTACCTATCGTGGTTGGTCCTGGCGGCCTGGCTCGCCAATGCCCTCCGGGGCCCGCTCGCCGCACTCTCGCGGGGCCTCAAGGGGCGACACCGGGCCGCGGCGGTGCTCATGCTGGTGTTCTTCCTCGCCATCTTCGGGCCCATCGTGGCCGTCGCGGTGGTCCTCGGGCTCGATGCGGTGGAGCTCGGGCGGCGCCTGGCCAGCTCCGCGTCGGGGCGCGACGCCCTCGCCCAGCTGGTCGCGACTGATTCGACCGGCGCGGGGACGTTCGATCCCGCGGCGTTGCTCTCGCTCGTGGAGCAGCACGGAGCCCGGGCGCTCGAGATCGCTGCGAGCGCAGCGGGCGTCGGCGCGGAGCTGGTCCTCGGGATCTTCGTGTTCTTCACGGCCACCTACGTGCTCCTGGTGGACGGTCCTTCGGCATGGAAGTGGACCGTCGGGCACGCGCCGGTGAGCGCTGTGGCGCTCGAGCGCGTCCGCTCCGCGTTCCACGAGACCGGTCACGGCCTCTTCGTGGGTATCGGCCTCACCGGCTTGGTGCAGGCCGGGGTCGCGACGGTGACCTACGTCGCGCTCGGCGTGCCCCGGGCGCTCGTGCTCGGCCTGGTGACCTTCGTCGCGTCGATCTTTCCCACCGTGGGCACAGCGCTGGTGTGGGTGCCCGTGGTGATCGCCCTCGCGATGACCGGACGCACGACCGCGGCGATCATCCTGGCGGTGGTGGGCGTCGTGGTCGTGTCGAGCATCGACAACCTGCTGAGGCCCATCTTGACCCGGGCCGGAGGGAAGCTGGCACTGCACTCCTTCGTCGTGCTCATCGCGATGCTCGGCGGCCTGTCGCTGCTCGGCCCGGCGGGGCTCTTCCTCGGCCCCCTCCTCGCGCGTCTCGCGGTCGAGCTGATCCGCATCGCCCGAGACGCTGGGCTCACCGCGCGCCGCCTCGGCCCGGACGCGAGCGCCGGCACTTGAACCTCCCATCGGTCGCGATGCGCCCGACAGCAAATGACTCGCCATGACTGCATGGTGAGTGGATAAGCTCGATGGACGGGATCGAATGTACGTTGGAGCCTCGCCCGTGGATCGACGCGGGCGTGCCGGACGCTGGCGATTGAGTGCGAACGCCTTGATGCACTTTGCTCGGCGTCGGTCATCCTCCGCCGCGTGAGCGACCTCGAGCCGAAGAAGACGTCACGTGAGGATCTGCTGCGCTTGCTCGCCCAGATCGAGGCGCTGGCGGATGAGCCGATCGGGATGGCCGAGCTGACGTCGGTAGAGCGGCAGCGCTTCATGATGGCGTCGGGGAAGATTTCGAGCCCTTCGCCGGGCGAGCGTCGCAAGCTCCGAAAGACCCTGCGACGGCGCGACAAGGACGCGGTGAAGAGCGCGGATGAGGCGGTGCTGAACACCGCGGGCATCCGCGCGCTGCGGCGGGCGCCCGTGTTTCAGACGCCGCCGCGCTTGTTGCCGGGGCAGGCCGCGCTGGGGTTCAGTCTTCCCAGTGAAGGCGAGCCCGATGAGGCGCAGGCGCATGCGGCGATGCCCGCGGCGGACACGGCGGTGGGGGATACCGAGCTGAAGGAAGAGCGCAAGTGCTACGTGTGCAAACGCGCGTTCCGGCAGGTGCATCGCTTCTACGATCAGATGTGCGAGCCCTGCGCCGAGCTCAACTGGGACAAGCGAAACCAGAGCGCAGATCTGACAGGAAGGGTCGCGGTGCTCACCGGATCGCGGGTGAAGATCGGCTACCACGCGGCGATCAAGCTGTTGCGCGCCGGGGCCCACGTGGTGGCGACCACGCGTTTTCCCCGCGACTCGGCGGCCCGCTACGCACGCGAAGAAGACTTCGAGCAGTGGCGCGACAGGCTCGATGTGGTCGGGCTGGATCTGCGGCACACCCCGAGCGTCGAGCGCTTCGCGACTCACTTGGTCGAGCGCTTTCCGAAGATCGATTACCTGGTCCAGAACGCCTGCCAGACGGTGCGGCGTCCGCCGGGCTTCTATACCCACCTGGTGAGCGGCGAGGCGCGCGACAGAAGCGAGCACGAGCGCCAACTATTGGCGTCGTGGGATGAGCTGCGGCGGAGCAAGGTGCTCGCGCGCGGGGATGAGCGCGACCATCGCGGATTGCACGATCCCGAAGCGTTGTCGCAGGTCCCGCTCACCGACGAAGATCACCGCGCGGAGCTCACGTTCTTCCCCGAAGGGCAGCTCGACGCGGATCTGCAGCAGGTGGATCTGCGGGGCCGCAACAGCTGGCGTCTGACCTTGGACGAGGTCTCCACGGTGGAGCTGCTCGAGGTGCAGCTGGTGAACGCGATAGCGCCCTTCGTGCTCGCGGCGCGGCTGCGCTCACGCCTTGCGGCGGTGGTCACGCGCGACAGTCACGTGGTGAACGTCTCGGCGATGGAGGGGCAGTTCTATCGGGCGTTCAAGACCGACAGGCATCCTCACACCAACATGGCCAAGGCAGCGCTCAACATGATGACGCGCACCTCGGCGGCCGACTACATCAAGGACGGGATCCACATGAACAGCGTGGACACCGGCTGGATCACCGACGAAGACCCGCACGAGATCGCCGCGCGCAAGACCGTCGAGCACGGGTTTCATCCCCCCTTGGACATCGTGGATGGCGCCGCGCGGATCGTGGCGCCGATCTTCGATGGCCTCCGCTCCGGCAAGCACGTGTGGGGACAGTTCCTCAAGGACTACGCCCCGACCCCGTGGTGAGCAGCGTGTGGGTTCGCAGGCGCTGCGGGTTGGCCCCTTGCGCGATTCGAAGCGTCCTGCGACAACGATCGGCCTATGGAACGCCGCATCGCAATTGGTCGCAACCGAGACGGACGCCTCGAGGTCTTCAGCATCGCCAAGGACGGGAGTCTTCGGCACAACTGGCAGGAGCGCGCCAACGGGCTCTGGAAGGGTGAAGCCAAGCTGGGGGCTAGCGCGACGCACGTCGCCTGCGGCGTCAACGCCGATGGCCGCCTCGAGGTCTTCTACGTGAAGCCCGACGGCGAGCTGGTGCACGACTGGCAGAAGACCCCGGGCGGCGACTGGCACGGGGCGCACTCGCTGAAGGCCACGGCCAAGAGCGTCGCGGTCGCGAGCAACGCCGACGGACGCCTCGAGGCGTTCTGGGTGGGCGCGGACGGCGCGCTTCATCACGACTGGCAGACCAGCGCGAACGGCGACTGGACCAGCGAGGGCGGCGCGAGCGCGGAGAAGCTCGGCGAGAGCGCGACGGACGTGGCCGTGGGCCGTAACGAGGACGGCCGTCTCGAGGTCTTTTACGTGACCGGCGCTGGCAAGGTCATGCACGACTGGCAGACCGAAGCGAACGGCGACTGGCACGGCGCCGAGGCGCTCGAAGGGACCGGCAAGGAGGTCGTCGTGGGCAGCAACGCCGATGGCCGCCTCGAGGTCTTCTGGCGTGACGCGTCGGGCATGGTCTTCCACGACTGGCAGACCACCCCGAACGGCGACTGGAACGGACAAGAGGCGCTCGGCGTGAGCGCCGTGCAGCTCGATGTGGCCGCGAACCGCGATGGCCGTCTCGAGGTCTTCCTCATCGATCCCAAGGGCCAGATCAAAAACACCTGGCAGGCGCACGCGAACGGCGACTGGGGCACCGATGATGAGGTGCTCGGCGAGGGCGCCACGCACGCGGCCATCGGTCAGAACCAGGACGGCCGCCTCGAGCTCTTCTACTGGGCTGCGGGCGAGGACATCTGGCACAACTGGCAGCCGCGCGCGGGCCAGGGTCCCTGGAACCCGATCGTGCGCTACGGCGCAGACGCTGTCGGCTGATTTCCTGGGGCTCCGCTCCAGAACCTGCCCCAGCGCGAGCGGGCTTCGCCCTGCGCCGCGCGTGGGGCCCCTGCCCCACGTGCGAAGGCGTTGGCGTCAGAGGACATCGAGGAGGTGTTTCTTTTGGACCTTCCCCATCGCGTTGCGGGGCAACGCCGCGACCCGATGGATCTCGCGCGGTCGCTTGTGGGGGCTCAGGAGCTTGGCGACGTGATCGATGAGCGCGGCGTCTTCGACCGCGCCATCGAACGTGTGACCGCGGCGCAGCACCACGAACGCGACGATGCGCTCGCCTAGATCAGGATCGGGCGCGCCGAGCACCGCGGCCTCGGCGATCGCGGGGTGCTCCAGCAGCGCGCCTTCGATCTCACCGGCGCCGATGCGGTAGCCGCCGCACTTGATGAGATCGGTGGCCATGCGGCCGACGAGGCGCACCACGCCGTCGTCCTCGATGACCGCGAGATCGCCGGTCGAGAACCACCCGTCGCGCATCACCTCGGCGGTGGCGTCAGGAAGGTTCAGGTAGCCGAGCATCAGCGTCGGGCCCCGCACCTGGAGCTCGCCCATCGCGTCGTCTTCTTCATGGCGCCTCAGGCGCACTTCGATACCGGCGATGGGCTTGCCGACGACGCCCGCGCGGCGATCGCCGTCGGCGCGCATCGCGCAGGTGATGAGGGTCTCGGTCATCCCGTAGCGCTCGATCATCCGCTGACCCGCGAGGCGCTCGATGCGCTCGTGCTCGCGCCCGGGCAGGGCGGCCGAGCCACTCACCAAGAGGCGCGCGCCAGCCAGCGCATCACGGCCCGCTGCGTTCGTCTCGGCGTACTCGGCGAGTCGATGCACCATCGTCGGGACCGCGAAGAGCACCGCGTGGCGACCTTCTCTCGCGCTCTCGATCGACAGCGCCGCGGTGATGGCTTCGGGCGAAAAGCGGGGCACCCAGCGAAGACAGCCGCCCCGGCGGATCGCGCCGAAGAGACCCAGTACCAAGCCGTGCACGTGAAAGACGGGCAGCGCGTGCACGATGGTGTCGGCAGAGGTCCAGTCCCAGGCGTCGGCGAGCGCGTCGAGATCGTACGCGAGGGCCTCGCTCGAGAGCAGCACGCCCTTGGGCATGCCCGTGGTGCCCGAGGTGTAGAGCAAGAGCGCGGGATCAGCGGCGGTGAGCGGACGCAGCGTTCCGGGATCGAGCAGGCGCGGAGGCGCTGCGGTCTCGAGCGTCACCACCGCGCCCAGCCTCCCGGAGACCGCGGCCGGATCGAGCGCGAGCGCCACCTCGGGATCGGCGTCGCGCGCGATGTGCTCCAGCTCGCGTTCACCCAGCCTGGGATCGAGGGGCAAGAGCACATAGCCCGCCTGCACCAACGCGACGGCCGCAGCGAGGGTGCTAGCCGACGGATCGGTGTACAGCGCCACCACCGCGCCCGGGGTGACCCCTAACCCGTCGAGGCGCAGGCGGTGCGCCGTCACCAGGCCGGCGAGCTCGCGGTAGGAGACCTCGCTTTCGCCGACGCGAAGCGCGATCGAGCCAGGGTCGGCGTCGAGCAATCGAGGAAAGAGGACCGCCGTCATCCGCCTAGGGTGCGCGCAACGGGGGCCGCGGGCACGCGCGACCGAGCGGCGGCGTGATGAGCCTCTCCGCATGGAGCGCTCGACGCGCGTGGAGGTTGAAAGCACATGGGGTTGGGCGTTAGCGTGGGGTCGCCGCGGCGGGGTGTCGTCTATGCCGCGGCCTAGGAATCGTTTGCGCCGCATCTCGTTGTTGCTCGTCGAAGACTCTCCCGCAGACGCGGCGCTGGTCATCCGCGCGCTGGAGCAGGCGGGCTTCTCGCTCGAGGTGGAGCGGGTGGCCTCGGCGTTCGATTTGATCGAGGCGCTCGCTTCGCGGGTGTGGGATCTGGTGATCTCGGACTACTCGATGCCCGGCTTCGGCGGGATGGAGGCGCTCACGCTGTTGCACCGGAGCGGCCACGACATCCCTTTCTTGGTGGTGAGCGGCACCATCGGCGAGGAGATGGCGGTCGACATGCTGAAGGCCGGCGCGGACGACTTCATCCTGAAGGACAGCCTCTCGCGCCTCGCTCTTTCGGTGGAGCGCGCGCTCGAGCAGGCGGCGGCGCGTCGCGCCCGGGTGCGGGCCGAGGTCGAGCTGCGCGCGAGCGAAGAGCACCTGCGGACCGTGATGGATTCGCTGGGTGACGTGGTGTTCACGACCGATCGCGATCTTCGCCACACCCGGGTCTTTGGGACTCGCATGACGGTGCCGCGGCGCTCGGGGGACTCGCTCCTCGGTCGAAGGCCCGAGGAGCTTTGGCCATCGGATGTCGCGGACGCGCACGCTGCCGCGATGCGACGGGCACTGGACGGCGAGCGTGCCCTCTGTGAGTGGTCGCTCGAGGGGTCGGAAGGCACCCGCCGCTATCAGACCGCGTTCTCCCCGTTGAAGAGCGAAGCGGGCCGGGTCGAGGGCGTCGTCGGCGTCGAGCGCGACGTGACCGCGCAGCGCGACCTCGAGGTGCAGCTCGCCGCGTCCGATCGCTTGGCGTCGATCGGGATGATCGCCGCGGGGGTGGCCCACGAGCTCAACAACCCGCTCGCCGCGCTGATCGCCAACCTCGAACTCTTGCACGAGGAGCTCAGGGGAGGACGACGCTACTCCGAGCTCGATGATGCGCGCGAGGCGGCCGGGCGCCTGCGCGCGATCGTCGCGGACATCAGCATTTTTTCGCGTCCCCATGGTGACGAGAACACCGCGGTCGACTTGCTGGGCGTCCTCGAGTCGTCGGTGCGTGTCGCGGCCACCGAGACGCGGCACGTCGCGACCGTGCACCTCGAACGCATCGAGGTCCCCCCGGTGCTGGGCAATGCGGCCCGCTTGGGACAGCTCTTCCTCAACCTCTTGGTCAACGCCGCGCACGCGATGCCCGAGGGCCACGCGAGCAACAACGAGATCCGGGTGCGGGCCTTCGTCGGCGAGGGCCCGAGCGCGGGGCGGGTGATCGTCGAAGTGAAGGACACCGGCGTGGGCATGAGCCCCGAAGTGCTGCGACGGATGCGCGATCCGTTCTTCACCACCAAGCCGATAGGGCGCGGCACCGGGCTCGGGCTCGCGATCTGTCAGCGCATCGTCGATGCGCTGGGCGGTGAGCTCTCGGCGGAGAGCGTGCTCGGGTCGGGGACCACGTTCCGGGTGGCGCTGCCGATCACCGCCGAACGTGCCCTGGTCTCGAGTCGCGCGTCCCGTCCTCGATCGCAGCGGCCGCCCTCGGGGCACCGCATCCTGATCGTCGACGACGAGCGCCTGGTGCTCAACATGCTGAAGCGCCTGCTCTCGTTCGAGTACGAGGTGGTCGCCGTCTCCCGGGCGGCTGAGGCGGACGAGCGCATCACCGGGGGCGAGCGCTTCGACCTCATCCTCTGCGACGTGATGATGCCGGACGTGACCGGGATGGCCCTGCACGCCCGGCTCTTGGCGCTCGCGCCCGAGCAGGCCGAGCGGATGGTGTTCGTCACGGGCGGGGCCTACAGCACCGACGCCCAGGCGTTCTTGGAGCGCGTCCCGAACCCCCACCTGGAGAAGCCCTTCGACATCGAGGTGCTGCAGAACATCGTGCGAGCGCGCATCGAGCACCTCGGGAGGGTCGTCTCGTGAGCCTCGAGCAGCTCGAGGTGCTGTCGCGGAGCGCGACGCGGCTGCTCGAGGGACACCCGCTGTGCGCGCCCGATGGGGTGACGCTGCTGGGGGACGTCGTGCGCGCGCTCGACGCTGCGTGCTGCCTCTACTATTCGAGGGCGCCTCTCGGGCCGCTCACGCTGGGCGTTCATCTCGGGGTCGAGGCGCCGCTGTCCAGCGATGTCGGGGTCGCGTGGGTGTCGGATCTCGGGCAGCACCGCGCGGTGCACACCAGCGGCCGCGCCGAGCGCAGAGGACACACCCACGCCGCGTTTCTCGACGCGCTGGGTCTCGAGGCCGTCCTCTGCTGTCCGCTGTCGGGTGTCGATGGTGCGCTGCTGGGCGCGCTCGTCTTCGGACGATCGAAAAGCCGCCCGTTCGATGACGGCGACATCGCCTTCGGGTCTGGGATAGCTGCGCATGCAGCGATCGGGATCGAGCGCGAAGCCGCGGGCCGCGCGCTGCACGAACGGGAGCGTCGGCTCGCGGTGCTGAGTGATCAGGTCGCCGGCTACTTCTGGACCACGGACACCGACCGTCGCATGCGGCTGACCTCGATCGGAGGACGCGCCATACGGGCGATGGGCCTCGATCCCGCGTCCGTGGTGGGTCGCACGCTGGGGGAGGTCTCCGAGGACGCTGCGCGCGCGGCGCTCCCTCGGCACTTGCGCGCGCTGACGGGCGAGACGCTCAGCTACGAGAGCAGCTATGGGGGGCGGCTCTTGCAGTCGGTCATCGTCCCCTCCTACGACGCGTCCGGCACGCTCGTCGGCACCATCGGGATCGCGCTCGATGTGACCAACGAGCGGGAGGCCGATCGCCTGCGTCTCGAGGCCTCCGACAACATGGCGGACGCCCAGCGCTTGGGGCAGGTGGGCAGCTGGGCCATCCACATGGACGAGCGAGGCCACCCCATCGAGCCGCACTACTGGTCGGATCAGTACTTTCGGCTCTTCGGATATGAGCCGGGTGAGGTGGTCCCCAGCCTCTCGCTCATCTACGCCCACTGCCACGAGGACGATCGCCGGCTGCTCCCCACCGCGATGCCCGAAGGATCCGATGTGCTCGAGCACGAGTTCCGGGTCGTTCAGCAGGGAGGCGACGTGCGCTACATGAGCTCCAAGACACGCCAGTTCCGCCACCCCGAGACGGGGGCGCCGCTGCGTTTCGTGGGAACCACCCAGGACGTGACCGAGCGGGTGCTCGCCAAGCAGGCGCTGCGCGAGCTCAATGCGGAGCTGGAGCTCCGGGTGGAGGACCGAACGGCGGAGCTCTCGGCGGCCAACCGAGAGCTCGAGGCGTTCGCGTACGCGGTGTCCCACGATCTGAGGGCGCCCTTGCGGGCGATGTCGGGCTTCAGTCAGGCGCTCATCGAAGACTACGGGGACGTGCTGGCCGACGAAGGGAAGGCCTTTCTCGGTCACATCATCGATGGCAGCAAGCGGATGGCGGATCTCATCGATGGTCTCCTGCAAATCGCGCGGCTGAGCCGCGGTGAGCTCGCGCGGGACCGCGTCGATCTGAGCGCGCTCGCGGCCGATGTCTTCTCCGAGCTCGTCCGGGCCGAGTCGAAGCGGAGGATCCAGCTCGAGGTGGCCCCGAATCTGAGGGTGCGTGGCGATGGGCGGCTGCTCCGATCGGTCGTGCAGAACCTCCTGGGCAACGCCATCAAGTACACCGAGTCGCGTGAGCAGGCGGTGATCCGCGTCCATGAAGAGGTGCGCGGCATGCGGCGCTACATCGTCGTGAAGGACAACGGCGCGGGCTTCGACATGGCGCATCGCGGGAAGCTCTTTCGGCCCTTCTCTCGGCTCCATCGGGAGAGCGAGTTTCCCGGCTTGGGCCTGGGCTTGGCCACGGTGGAGCGTGTCGTGCGCCGGCACGGTGGCGGGGTCTTCGCCGAGGGGACGTTGGGCGAGGGCGCGACCTTCGGTTTCTGGCTCCCGTCGGCATCGAGCGGACAGTCGGAGGTGGCATGACCAAACGTATCCTCTTGGTCGAGGACAACGCGTCCGACGAGATCCTCACGCTCCGGGCCTTCCGTCGGGTGCATCTGGGGAACGACGTCGATGTGGTACGCGACGGACAACAGGCGCTCGACTACCTGTTCGCGGAAGGGGAATTCGCGGAGGAGCGGGCGGGCAAAGATCTCCCCGTGGTGGTGATGCTCGACATCGGGCTGCCTCGTCTCGGCGGGCTCGAGGTGCTCCAGCGTCTGCGTGCCGATCCCCGCACCGCACTGCTCCCGGTGGTGATGCTCACCTCGTCCGACGAGCAGCGCGATCGCCTCGCGAGCTATGCCCACGGTGCCAACTCGTTCGTGCGCAAGCCCGTCGCGTTCGCCGAGTTCGCCGAGACCGTCGCCAAGCTGGGGATCTACTGGGTGATGCTGGGCAAGGAGCCCAAGCCGGGCGCGTGACGAGCGCTCAGCGGGCGGCGAGGCCGGCGAAGACGCGCACGGGCACCGGGACAGGACCCCGGTCGTCGGGGCCCTCCGGATCGTTGCCCAGACGGCCAGCGCCTGCAGCGCCCCAGCAGTAGACGTTGCCGTTCGTTTGCACGGCACACGCATGCTCCTCGCCGCAGCTGAAGTCGGCGACGTCGTGCAAGCCGTCGACATCGGTCGGAGCGATGGACGTCGGTCCTGCGCCCGTTCCCAGCTGACCTGCGTTGTTCCGACCCCAGCACGACAGCCGTCCATCCATCAGCAGCGCGCAAGTGAAGTAGAGGCCGGCGTCGAGCGCACGGACACCGCCTGCGATCGGCACCACCGGCGTGGGGACCCGGTCGGCGATGGCGCCAACTCCGAGCTGGCCATAGTGGTTCTGCCCAAAGCAGTGCACGGCACCCGCGTCATCCAGGATGCAGGTGTGGGATTGGCCGACGACCACCTGGACCGCGCGTGTCTCCCCAGGACCAAAGCCGTCGATGCGCACTGGCGTCGGTTCGCATCCGTACTCCATTTCCAAGAAGGGGCACAGCGTGCTGGGGCCTGGGCTGATCTGCGCGAAGTCGTTGCCGCCCCAGCAGTACACCGCGCCGACCGTGTCCACGACGCACGCGTGAAAGCCGCTGGTGTGCAGCTGGATGGGGACCACTCCGTCGGGCAGCTCGACGCGCACCGGCGCGGCGCTCCACGCGCTCTCCGTGCCGTGCGACGCCGCGTCGCCGAGTTGTCCGAACTGGTCCCACCCGAAGCAGAACACCGCGTCTTCGGTCCTCGCGCACGAGGTCACACGGGCGGCCGCGATCTGTTGGACCTGGCTCAGGACGCTCAGCGGAGACGGGATGGGGGGGATGTTGGCGCCCGCGCCGTTCTGGCCCACCTCGCCACCTCCCCAGCAGCGGACCCGCCCGGCGGCGAGTGCACACGCGTGGCTCGCGCCCAGCTCGATCGATTCGAAGGCGGGCTGGGTGCCGGCCGTGTCGAGTACGCGTTCGAACGCTGGGACGAAGCGGACGGTGTCGTCACCGCTCAACAATGAGTTCAAGTTGGACCCGGCGCACAACAGGCGGCCCGACTCGAGGAGCAAGCACGTGGCGCGCTCGCCCGCGTTCAGCGATCGCACCTCATCGCACCGCCCGTCCAAGCAGATGCCGAGGCCACAGTCTTCGGCGACGGCGCACGTCTCGCCTGGCTCGACGCAGACGCGCTCTTCCTCGAGGCTCGCGCATACGGTCCCGCCGCAGTCTGCGGTCTCGGTGCATGGCTGGACGCAGCGCCCTCGAACACACGACAACCCTCCGACGCAGCGCTCTGTTGCGGCGCAGGTCAGCTCGTCGAGCGTGCGACAAGCGCGCGCGCCGCTGGCCTCGTGCAAGAGACACATCGCGCCCTCGGGACAGTCCCGGTTGGTGGCGCACTCGCTGCGGCAGCGATCCAAGAGACAGGTCAGCGGCGCGGGGCAATCACTCGGCAGGGCGCAGGGCTCACCGAGGGAGAGCTGGGGCGCGCAGGCGCAGAGCATCGGGAGCAGGAAGAACACGCGCCGTATCGATGTCCACCTGGTCATGGGAAGTGGAATCACGTGGGGGCTTCGGGCGCAAGCCGCTCTCTCCGGCCAGGTGCGTGCCCGGTCCCACGTGCACCGAAAATTTGTGCGTTCCCCACCAGTCCGGTTAGTGGTCCCTCAGGTTCGAGCGCTCGCGACGAGGAGCTCGGACCGGATGGAACGAACCACATGGCCGACAACAACGAGATCATCGCAGGCCTGGACCTGGGTACGACCAAGGTCTGCGCCATCGTCGCCGAAGTGACCGAGGATGGCCTCGACATCATCGGCGTCGGTTCGGTCCCCAGCCGTGGCCTGCGCCGCGGCGTGGTGGTGAACATCGAGTCGACCGTGCAGGCGATCCGGGCTGCCGTAGAGCAGGCCGAGTCCATGGCCGGCGTGGACATCGCGTCGGTGTACGCCGGCATCTCCGGCAGCCACGTGCAGGGCATGAACAAGGAAGGCGTCGCGGCCGTGAACGCCCGCGAGGTCAAGCACGAGGACGTGGCCCGGGTGCTGGAGCAGGCTCGGGCGATCCCGCTCGGCTCCGACCGAGAGGTCCTCCACGTCCTGCCCCAGGAGTACATCGTCGACGACCAGGGCGGCATCCGCGAGCCCGTCGGGATGAACGGCGTGCGGCTTCAGGCCCAGGTTCACATCGTGACGGCGGCCACCAGCGCGGTGCAGAACATCCGTCGCTGCGCCGAGCGCGCCAACCTGCACGTCTCCGAGGTGGTGCTCGAGCCGCTCGCGAGCGCCGACGCGGTGCTCGAGGGCGACGAGAAGGAGATCGGCGTCGCGCTGGTCGACATCGGCGGCGGCACGGCCGACATCATCGTCTACGTCGACGGCGCAGTGGTGCACACCAGCGTCATCCCGGTCGGCGGCATCAACGTCACCAGCGACATCGCCCACTACTTCCGCACCCCCATCGCGGAAGCCGAGCGGGTGAAGATCAAGTACGGCTGCGCGAGCGCTTCGCTCGTCGATGCCGACGAGATGGTCGAGGTCCCCTCGGTCGGAGGACGCGCGGCGCGCAGCGTCCCGCGTAGTGACCTCTGCTCCATCATCGAGCCCCGCGTCGAGGAGATCTTCCAGCAGGTGGCCCACGTGCTGGAGCAGGGCGGGTTCTCCCGACACATCGCCAGCGGTGTGGTGGTGACCGGCGGCACGGCGCAGCTCGAGGGCTTGATCCCGATAGCCGAGCAGATCCTGGGACACCAGGTGCGCCTGGGTCAGCCCAGCGGCATGGGCGGTCTCATCGATGTGGTGCGCGGTCCCTCGTACGCGACGGCGGTCGGTCTGGTGAAGTACGGCGCGCTGAAGGTGCGCGCTCGTCCCCGCCAACAGGTCGTGGTGAGTGCGCCGGTCATGCGCGCGCAACAGATTCACTGGGGCTCGCGCCTCGGTCAGTGGTTCAAGGAAGTGTTCTGAGAGCAAGCGTTCGGACCTGGCCTCGCGAGGGCGACATTCGCGAGACCCAAGTCCAGGTCATCCGGGCGATTGGATGACTGAACCGTCGACGCAGGTCGCGCCGACGGTGAGCAAACGGATTTTTCAACCCTGCGAGTGACACAGCCTAGGGAGGCACACATGGGATTCTCGATCGAATTCGCGGACGAAGAGCCGCTCGGCGCGCGCATCAAGGTGGTCGGCGTCGGAGGTGCAGGCGGTAATGCACTGACCACGATGATCAACAACGGCCTCGAGGGCGTGGAGTTCATCGCAGCGAACACCGACACGCAGGCGCTGGAGGCTAGCCCTGCGAACCTCAAGATCCAGCTCGGCACCGCGCTCACCCGCGGTCTGGGCGCCGGCGCCAACCCCGACGTGGGCAAGAAGTCCGCGCTCGAGGAGATGGAGCGCATCCAGGAGGCGCTCTCGGGCGCCGACATGGTCTTCGTCACCGCCGGCATGGGCGGCGGCACGGGCACCGGCGCTGCGCCGATCATCGCGCAGATCGCCCGCGACATGGGCGCGCTGACCGTGGCGGTCGTCACCCGACCGTTCCTCTTCGAGGGCAAGCGTCGCATGAAGAACGCCGACTACGGCGTCAGCGAGCTGGCCCAGTCGGTCGACACGATCATCTCCATCCCCAACCAGAAGCTGCTCGGCTTCGCGGATGAGGACCTCTCGATGCTCGAGGCCTTCCGCCGCGCCGACGACGTCCTGGTGCACGCGGTCCGCGGCATCTCGGATCTCATCACCCAGCACGGCGTCATCAACGTGGATTTCGCCGACGTGAAGACCATCATGGCGTCCCAGGGCCGGGCGCTCATGGGCACCGGCTACGGCAAGGGCGAGCGCCGCGCGCTGAACGCCGTCGAGATGGCGATCAACTCGCCGCTCCTCGACGACATCTCGATCGACGGCGCGATGGGGATCCTCCTGAACTTCACCGCCGGTCCCGACGTGAAGCTCCGCGAGATCAACGAGGCGGCCAGCCTGGTCCAGCAGGCGGCGCACGAAGACGCGAACATCATCTTCGGCCTGTTGACCGATCCAGAGATGGGCGACGTCGTGAAGGTCACCGCCATCGCGACCGGCTTCGACATCGATCGCACCGAGATGGCCGAGGTGGTGAGCACCAGCGCCGCGCGCCCCTCGCGCTCCAGCACCTTGCCGCTCTCGCTGCAGACTCCGCGCAGCATGGCGCCGCACGCCCGCATGGCGCCGCCAGCCCGGATGGAGCTCCGCTCGGAGCCCGCGCCCCGCGAGAGCCGCCCCAGCGTTCCCACCCGCCGCTCACTTCCTCCCGAGGAGCGCGCGATGGCGATGGCTGCCCCGACCGGTCGCGCGTTCGGCGCCGCCGCGCTGGGCGACGAGGTCACCCTCGACATCCCCGCGTACCTGCGCCGGGCCGCAGCCTCGCACCGCGACTGACCGCTTTCTTACTTTGCTTGCCGTCGCATCGAGCCCGCACGTCATCGGACGTCGCGGGCTCGACGCGTTTCAGCCAGGGAGATCAGCGCGGTGAGAGCTTCACGTAGAAAACCATCTGCGTGAGGGTGGCGAGCGCGATGATCACGGCGAAGCCGAGCTCGGCGACCCCATCGATGAGCCGGGCGTTCATGACGTTGCCGGCCTCGCCCACCAAGAGCGCGTACCCGAGGACGCCAAGCGCCATCCAGCCGAGGAACGCGAGCGCGAGCAGCCCGTAGGTACCCAAGATGAGCGCCATGTGCGGTCGGGTGCGTTCCATCGAGTGCTCGATGGCGATCGAGCCCGAGGTCTCCTCGAAGAGGGAGATAGGTCCTGCGAGGGTGTAGGCGGCAGCCTTGTAGAGCCCCGGCACGATCAGCAGGATCATCCAGAGCAGGGTGAAGATGCCCGCGACGAAGCGAGTGATGAACCCGGCGCCGTAGCGGGACAGGCCATCACCGAACGCGCGGCCGAGATCGGGCTCACGTCCTCGGAGCACCTCGTTCGTGAGGACCATCACTGCCAGCTCGCCGACCAACGTGATCGCGCCATCGAGGGTCTGGAACGCAAAGGGGAGATCCGGGACGAGGTGCTCGATCACGAAGCCGGGGAGTGCGAACAGCAGCGTGATGCAGACGGCCTGTAAGCCGATGCGCGTCATCAGCGCCCCCACCCCTCGCGCGACGAGGGAGGCGGTGAGCGGCCCACGAATCGGCGCGATCACGTCGTGCTCGACGCACGCGTTGCAGAAGGAGCGATCCCTCTCCTTCGGCCTGAGGAAGATCCCGCATCGCCTGCAGGTCGGGTGCTCTGCCGAGCGCTCTGGAGAGACAGCTGCGCTCACGTCGCCGCCCACCAGGCTCAGCGAGAGAAGCCACTGTCCGCGCGCACGGCCAGGTAGTCGAGCTCGCACGCTCCGTCGCCCACCTTGACCACCCGGAGGCCGACGATGTCGCGAAACAAGACCCCGAAGCCGCCCGCCGAGGAGATGAGCTCTCGGGAGTCCAGGGTGCCGTCCCAATCCGACGGCGGGCTCACGCTCGCCGTGAAGGTCTCGATGCTCCCGCTGGCGAGCGCCTCGACCGACATCTCGATGGTCAAGGTCGCGGTGCCATCGCAGCGGGCCGCGATCTCGACGTTGTAGATGCTGCTGCTGGGCGGGTTCTCGATCTCGACGCCGCTCATGTCGCGGATGATGGCCAACGGGTTGCCCTCGAGGAGCACGCCGTGCTCGCCCGGCGTGGTCTCGTTCCAGCGCGCGGCGCCAGGCGTGCTCGACTGCACGGTCCAGCGACAGGGCGCGCCATCGCACGCCTCTTCGAAGCCCTCGACGAAGATGTAGTTGGGGTCCGCGCCACAGCCTGCGAGGACCAAGACGAGCAGCGCGAGCGCGAGCACGTTCGAGCGAAGCGTTCGGGTCACAGCCGCACCTCCAGGATGAGCGAGAGCGAGCCGCCGCCGAGCTCCAGGTCCGAGCCGTAGCGATCGAGATCGAAGTACGGGAAGTAGTTGATCTCGCCATGCAGTAAGACCCGGGTGCCGTACCCGAGCCGAAAGCCTATCTCGAGCCCGCCCATCAGCCGAGGCGCGGGACCGACGCTCGCCTGATCGTTGATCGTGAGGACCGCCATACCGATCCCGCCGCCTATCATTCCGCCCAGCTCGAAGACCCGGCCTAGCTGGAATCGAAGGTGCGCGATGGCCAAGAGATCGAAGCCGGTGGCTTGCGCGGCCGGCAGGCCATCGCGACGTCCCCAACCTCGCCCCGTCGCCCCGATCCGTCCCCCGAACCAGAGCCACGAGAGCGCGCGTCCCGCTACGCTCACGTCGGCCCGAAAGAAGGCCGGGCTGCGTGCGAAGCCGTGGGTCGCCAGCGTGTCGTCGAGCGAGCTGTCGAAGGTGCCGCCGCCGCCGAGTCCTATCCGGAAGTACACCGGGAGCTCGGGGTCGCTGTAGTCGACGTGGGGGCGCTCGGGTCGGCTCGCCGCCAGGGCCCGCTCGCGCTCGTTCGGTCCCGAGTCCGCCTCGTCGGGGAGCTCGTCGGCGAAGCGCGTCTGTGCCCGCACCTGCGTCGGGGTGACGAGCGTCGCGAGTACAACCATCGCGCCGCCCGAGGCAACGAAGCAGGCGCAGAGCGCCACCGGACCCAAGCAAGCCAGACGCGCCATCGGCCGCATCATAGCGCGACGGCCGAGATTGCCAGGCGGCTCATCGCAGCCGCGCGATGGCGCCCATGCGCCACGCGCTGGGACCGGCAGCCGTGGGTGCACCCAGCGGGCGCTCGTTCTTCTTGGCAGCGAGCGCCGCGTGCACCGCCGCAGCGATGGCGAACGCGTCACAGGCTTCTCCCGCGCTGCCGCTGGTCAACAGCGTCGCCTCGTTGCGCGCGATGAAGCCAGTGTCGTAGGTGCCCGCGCAGAAGTCGGGATGCTCGAGCAGCGCGAGGTGGAAGGGGAGGTTGGTCGCGATCCCCAGCACCACGTACTCCGTCAGCGCGCGCCGCATCTTGGCGACCGCGAGCTCCCGGGTCGCAGCATGCACGCAGAGCTTGCTGATCAGCGGGTCGTAGAAGCTCGCGATGGTGCAGCCCTCGTACGCGCCCGAGTCGTCGCGCACGCCGGGACCCGAGGGCGTGCGCAACACCTCGATCGTGCCGGGGCTGGGAAGAAAGCCGGTCCCGGGATCTTCCGCGTACACCCGACATTGGATCGCGTGCCCTCGCGGCTTCAGATCCGCTTGGGTGTAGCCGAGCGACTCGCCGGCCGCGATCCGCACCATCTCGCGAACCAGATCCACACCGGTGAGAAGCTCGGTTATCGGGTGTTCCACCTGAAGGCGGGTGTTCATCTCGAGGAAGTAGAAGCTGCCGTCGGGCGCGAGCAGGAACTCGATCGTGCCAGCGGAGTAGTAACCGACCGCCTTGGCGGCTCGGACCGCGACCTCGCCCATCTGTGCGATGAGCGCGTCCGTGCGAACCGGGGACGGACTGGGGGTCTCTTCGACGACCTTCTGGTTGCGGCGCTGGATGGAGCAGTCGCGCTCGAAGAGGTGCACGACGTTGCCGTGCTTGTCGCCCAGCACCTGAATCTCCACGTGCCGCGGCTCGAGGATGAGCTTCTCGATGTAGACCAGATCGTCGCCGAATGCGCTCTTCGCTTCGCTCTGGGCGCGCTGAAACGAGGTCTCGAGATCCTCTTCTCTATCGACCCGCCGCATGCCCTTGCCGCCGCCGCCGCCCGCGGCCTTGAGCATCACGGGATAGCCGAGCTCGCGCGCGGCCTTCTTCAGCGCCGGGACGTCGTTCGCATTCGCACCGGGCACGACGGGCACACCCGCCGCGATCATCCGATCACGCGCCGCCGTCTTGTAGCCCATCGCGTCCATCGCCTCGGGCGCGGGGCCGATGAAGGTGATCCCTGCGGCCGCCAACGCGCGCGGCAGCTCGGCCTTCTCGGACAAGAAGCCGTAGCCCGGGTGGACCGCGGTCGCGCCCGTCTGCTTGCAAGCCGCGACGATCTTGTCGACCAAGAGGTAGCTCTCGCGGCTCGGTGCGGGACCGAGCACCACGACCTCGTCCGCCATGCGCACGTGCAGCGCGTCTCGGTCGGCCTCGGACGCGACGGCGACCGACGGGATCCCCATCTCGCGCAGGGTTCGGAGGATGCGGACGGCGATCTCGCCGCGGTTGGCGACGAGGACCTTGGAGAAGAGCGGCTTGTGCATCGGGGCGCGCAGCATGCCGGACCCATGTCGGGCGAACAACCGTCGCGCGACGCTCGGTCCCCGCTGGTGGGGGACCGAGCTACGCGATCACTCGGCGGGCGCTCCGCTCGGCGTGGTGGCCGCCGGGCTCGGCGGCTCCGTCTCCGTCTCCGCGTGGCTCTCACCCCGCGAGAAGAAGCGATCGATGGGACCAAACGCGCCGCGGATCATCCGACCGATGAACTTCACCGCGCGCGAGTTCGCGATGTCGTCGAGCCAGCTGAAGATGACCGGCGTCGCGAGCAGGGTGAGGAGCAGCGACAGGGTCTGACCGCCCGCGACCACGGTGCCCATCGACCGGTTGGTGCCCGAGCCCGCGCCCGTGGAGAGCACCAGCGGGATCATGCCGGCCACGAACGCGACCGTCGTCATCAGGATGGGACGAAGCCGGTCCTTGTTGCCCACCATGACGGCGTCCGCGCGCGAGTAGCCCTTACGTCGCAGCGCACGGATGTGATCGACCTGAAGAATCGAGTTCTTCTTCACGATGCCGAAGAGCACCAAGATGCCCAGGGCCGAGTAGAGGTTCAGCGATCCGCCCAAGATCAGCAGCGAGAGCAGCGCGAACGGGATCGTCAGCGGCAGCGACGCGAGGATGGTGATCGGGTGGATCCAGCTCTCGAACTGGGCGGCGAGCACCAGGTACATGAAGAGCAGCGACATGGCGACGGCGAGCAAGAACGAGCCGAAGGCGCGCCCCATCTCGCGCGAGCGTCCCGTGAGCGACGCGCGGTAAGTGCTGGGCATGTTGAGCGCGATGCGCGCCTGCTCGAACTGCTCGGCGACGGCGGCCTCGGAGCCGCCCGGTGCGACGTTGCAGTAGATGGTCACCTGCCGCATGCGCGATGAGTGCGAGACGAACGCCGGGCCCGTGCCCTCTTCGATCGTCGTCACGTCCGCGAGCCGCACCGGGGTCCCGCTCCGCGAAGGCACGGTGATCCGTCCGAGCGACTCGGGGTTGGTGCGGGCGTCCAACAGCGCGCGCAACCGCACGTCGTAGCGCTCGCCGCCCTCGGTGTAGCTGGAGGCCTCCACGCCACCGACGAGGATCCGCAGCGCGCTGGCGATGTCGACCACGGATACCCCCAGATCGGCGGCCCGCGCCCGATCGACGCGCACCTCGTAGGCGGGTGAGCCCGTGACCAGCGTGGTGTCGGCGTCGACCACGTCGGGCAGATCACGCACCTCGGCCAAGATGGCCTGGGAGTACGCCGCGAGGGTGTCGAGATCGGGGCCCGAGATGACGTACTGAACGGCCGCGCTCGCGGCGCCGCCTCCTCCGAAGCCGCCCAACGGGCTGACGATGGTCCGGAGGTTCAGATCCGCGAAGCGCGGGAGGACGTCGGTCCGAATGACCGCCATGGTGCTTTCCTCGGAGAGGTCGCGCTCGCCCGGTGGCACGAGCTGCACGTAGATGGACGCCGAGTTGGCGCCCCGGCCCGACGGATCACCCGGAGGGCTGCCGATCGTCGCCAGGGTGTAGGTCACGCCGGGCACGTCACGGATGGCGCGGGAGACCCGCTCGGTGATGATTCGGGACTCGGCGAGCGACATGCCTTCTGGTGCTCGAATGGTCACCTCGAAGCGAGAGCCATCATCGGTGGGTAGGAACCCCTTGGGCAGCGCGCGCGCGATGGGGACCATGAGCGCAATGACCGCGATCAGCACGATACCCACCACCCAACGCCTGCGCATGCACCACGCCAAGAGACGCAGGTACCCGCGCTCGACGGCTTTGTAGAGGCGTCCGCCTTCTCCATCGCCGTGGACGTGGTGATTGGGCACGACGCGCTTGCCGCGCTGCCACTGGAGGTACTCCTCCCGCTCTTCCGCGCGATCGCCGGGCGGCGGATCGAAGCGCGCGCCGTCGTGCTCGTCTTCTGTTTCTTCTTCGAGCTCGCGGTGGGTGTCGGGGACCTTCTCCCCCGGCTTGGGCGCAAGCGGACCCTTGAGCCAGCGCGAGGCCAGCATCGGGGTCAGGGTGAACGAGACGAAGAGCGAGATCAGGATCGCGAACGACATGGTGTAGCCGAAGCCCGCCATGAACCGACCGACGATGCCCGACATGAACGCGATGGGGAGGAAGACCGCGACCAGCGAGAGGGTGGTCGCCAAGACGGCGAGGCCTATCTCCTTCGTCGCGAGAACGGCGGCCCGCGCGGGCGCCATCCGCTTCTCTTCGATGAAGCGCACGATGTTCTCGAGCACCACGATCGCGTCATCGATGACGATGCCCACCGACAGCGTCAGCGCGAGCATCGTGATCGTGTTCAGGGTCATGCCCGTCACCCGGATCAGGGCGAACGTCGCGATGATCGAGGTGGGGATGGCGAGCGCCGCGATGACGGTCGAGCGTCCGTTCCAGAGGAACAGGAGCACCACGAGCGCGGCGAAGATGCCGCCGATGATCAGATGCTCTTCCACCGCGTGAATGGCGTTGCGGATGGGCTCGCTCTCGTCGCGGACCACCCGCACGGTGTAGGCGGCGGGGAGCGACTCACGGAGGGTGTCCATGCGCGCGAGCACCCTGTCGACGACGGCCACGGTGTTCTCGCCGGACTGGGAGCGCACCGCGATGATGACGACCTGCTCGCCGTTCAAGAGCGCGGCGCTGGACGGCTCCTCTTCGCCGTCGAGCACCTCGGCGACGTCGCCGAGACGGATGATCCGGCCACCGCGGGTGCCCACGGTGATGTTCGCGAACTCCTCGGGCGAGGTGATGCGGCCCAGGACCCGGACCTGGATGGCGCGCGCGCCTTCGGTGAGCGAGCCACCGGGGAGCTCGACGTTCTCCCGCATGAGCGCCGCCTGCACCTCGCCGACCGTCATGCTCACGGCGGCCAGGCGCGCGGGATCGACCCGCACTTCGACCTCGCGCTCACGACCGCCGAGGATGCTCACGCCACCCACGCCTTGCAGCGACTCGAGCTGACGCGCGAGCACCCGATCCGCGTAGTCCGTGACCTCGCGGGGTGACCTATCCGACATCACCGCGAAGTAGATGACCGGCGCTGCGCTGGGATCGATCCGCCGGATGGTCGGCGCCTCGGCGTCGTCGGGCAGCATCGAGCCGATCGCGCTGATGCGGTCGCGCACGTCGGCGGCCGCGTCGGTGACGTCGCGCTCGAGGACGAAGCGGGCCGAGACGACCGAGAGGCCCTCGTACGAGTTGGAGGTGAGCTCGTCGATCCCCTCGACGGAGTTGAGGGCTTCTTCGATCGGGTTGGTGACGTCGGACTCCACCGTCTCGGGCGAGCCGCCCGGGAGGATGGTGGTCACGATGACCATCGGGAAATCGATCTTCGGGAAGCGATCGAGGCCGAGCGCGCCGAAGCTCGACGCGCCGATCACCACGAGCGAGAGGGTGAGCACCCAGGTGAAGACCGGGCGCTTGACGCAGACTTCAGCGAGCCATTGCATGGATCAGCCCTCCACGCGGACACCGTCCGCGAGCTCAGCGTGTCGTTCGGTCGCCACTACGTCACCAGGAGCGAGGCCGCTCTCGAGGAGGACGTTGCCATCGACGCGATCGAAGATGTGCACCACGTGCTCCTCGATGACGCCGTCGCGAATCACGAAGGCGCGGCTGACGCCGGCCTCGGTGGTGACGGCGCTCTCGGGGACGACGATGGCAGTTCGGGTGCTCCCGAGGTCGATCGTGACCCGACCGAACATGCCCGGACGGAGACTCGTGTCGTCGTTGGGCACCACCGCCTCGACCACCATACCGCGGCTCTCGCGCCGGACCGACGCCGACACGTAGCGGACGGTGCCCATGAACGTACGGTCCGGATACGCATCCACCGTGATGCGAATGTCGAGACCCACGTGCACCCGCGATAGCTGATCTTGAGGGACGACCACCTCCGCGCGCAGCGGGTTGGTGCGCACCAATGTGAGCAGCGGAGTCGCCAGACTCACGTACTCGCCGACCGAGACGGCGCGGTCGGCGATCTCCCCCGCGAAAGGCGCGGTGACGATGGCGTCGCGCACGGAGCCGCTCGCGATGCTGAGGGTGGAGCGAGCGCTCTCCAGGCTCGCGATGGACGCGCGCACCCCGTTGAGCGCGGTGGCGTGCGCTTCGCGGGCGCGGCTGGCGCGGGCCCGGGCGTCGTCGAGCTGCTGGGCGGAGAAGACGCCGCGGGTGGCGAGCTCCTCGGCGCGCCGAAGGGACTCTTCGGCGACGGTGAGTTCGGAGGCGGCGCTGCGCACCTCGGGCGTGTCTTCCGGGGACGGCGCGCGGCCCGACGCTTCCATGCCCAAGCGCGCGGCGGCGCCATCGAGCGCAGCGCGCGCGGTACGGGCGGAGTTGCGGTAGTCGGTGTCGCGCAGCCGGATCAACGGCTGCCCTTCCACAACGTGATCGCCACGCTCGACCAGCACCTCGACGACACGACCGGGCACGATCGGCGTCACCTGCGACTCCTCGTCTGCGGCCAGCGTGGCGTCGAGTACCAGGGTGTTGGGGACCTCGCGTCCTTCGGCCACGGCGGTGGTCGGTCGGGCGATCGGCGCACGGACGCTCGACGCGCTCTCGGCCGAGGCGCTGCCGGTCTCCCCACAGCCTCCGAGAGCGATGATGGACAGGATGCACGACACGAGCAGCGCTCGGCTTCTGTTGTTCTCACGCAGCACGGGTCTTCTCCTTCTGGATCCGCTTCTTCTTCTTCGAGGTCGCCGGCGCGCTCTTGGCGGCGGTCTTCCTGGGGCCCTTCGCTCGCGCCGGTAGCCCCTTCGCGCTGTCGCGCGAGGACATTTTCTCGGGGGCGCTGGGCGCCTGGAGCAGACGCATCACGGTCTGCGCCGAGAGGCTCCCGACATCGGGTCCGAACTCACCACCGAAGGCGACCGCGCGGACGAATCGCATGGTCGCCAATCCCCGAACAAGCGACGTGAGCGCGGTCGCGAGTTCTTGGGCGGAGGTGTCGGCGTCGGCGTCGCCCGCGGCTTGCGCAGCTTCGATGTCGGCCACCATCGAGTCGAACGACTCACGGCTGAAGCGCCGGAAGACCTCGCGCGCCCGGGGCGGCAGGTTGTCTGAGGTGAGCGCCTGCGTGACCATCACGGTGAGCTCGGGGCGCTCGACCGACTTCTCCAGCCAGAAGGAGATGCGCCGCTCGAGGCGATCGATCGCGCGAGGCACGCGCCGCACCTCGACCTCGAAGTCGGGTCGGCTCTCGAGGATCTGATCGAAGAGCGCCTCGTACACTTCTTCCTTGCTGCGGAAGTAGTGATAGAGCAGGCCGTGCGAGAGGCCCGCCTCCGCGGCGATGTCAGCGATCTTCGTGGCAGCGAAACCCTTCTTCGCGAACACGTGGCCTGCGGCGCGGAAGATCTCGGCACGCCGCGCTTGGCGGATGAGCTCGTTGTCTTTCGGTGAGCGCGGCATGGGTCTCGACGATTCCAGGGCTTGTGGCCGAGCGCGCCGCGCTCTAGGTCACCGGGTCTATTGCTTGACTGGCCAGTCAATAGAACCATACTCCGCGCCCGTCAAGCCAAGCCTCACGTCCGGACCCTCCGAGCGTGAGTCGAGACGACCCCCGGTGCGCGCCTTCGAGCCATGCACCCGAGCCTTCGAGCGAACACCGAATGCACCCCGATAGCCCTGCTCCCGTGTCCCACCGCGCCGCGCTCTTGCACCCGATCCAGATGTTGATCGGCGCAGGGGTCCTGGTCGGCCTCGGCTGGTTCGCTCCCTCGGTCAGCCGAGGGCAGCAGCCGCTGACGGACTTCCTGCACGCCGCGGACGATCACTCGACCGATATCCGCGAGGCCCGCGAGGTCGCACGCGGCTCGGGCAGCGCCGTCGACGAAGCGCGCGGCCGCTTGCTACCCACCGGTACCGCGACGGGCACCTACACCCGCAACGAGTTCGCCATCCAGATCCAGCTCGATCCCACCGACCCCACCGCGGTTCGGGTGATAAGCCCCCTCGATCAGTTCGATGCACGCCTGACGCTCTCGATGCCGCTCTTGGATCTGGGCGCGTGGGAGAGCTTCTTCGCGGCCGAGGCCACCGCCGATGCGTCACGTGAGCGATCGGCCGCGGCGCGCGACTCGGTGCGCATGACGGTCGTGCAGCTCTGGCACCAAGTCGTGGCGTCCCGGGCGATGGTCACCGCCGCCGAGGCCGCGCTCGCGGCGAACGAGTCGACGCGAGAGGCCGCGGCCGCGCGGGTCGAGGTGGGCGTGTCGCCCGCCGCCGAGCTCGCGCGCGCCGAGGCCGAGTCGGCTCGCGCGCGTCAGTCGCTCGCCGAGGCGAGGCTCAATGCGCTAGTCGCCGCGCAGAACCTCGAGGTGACGACCGGGTTGCATCCGAGCGACGTCGCCGTCGTGCTCAGCGACGATCTGCACCCCGAGCCTGTGCTCGACGGCTTCGTCGGCGGTGCCGAGGGCCTGCCCGCGCTGCGCGCCGCGGAGGCGGATCGCCGGGCCGGCGAGCGCATGCTCGAGGGCGCATGGTTCGCGCTCCTTCCGACGATCAACGTGACGCTCGCCGAGCGCTTCACCAACGCGGCGGGCTTCAGCGCGAGCTCGTTCTGGACGCTCGCGTTCGGCGCCAGCTGGACCCTGGACTTCGTGCGTCCGTTCACCATCGAGACCCGCGAGGCCAGCTTGGCAGCGGCCCGCATTCGCGAGGAGGAGACGCTCCTCTTGTCCCGCGCGGCGATCATCGAGGCGTGGCACCGCGTGGCCGCGATGATCGAGCGCGCGTCGGCGGCGCAGGCGTCGCTCGACGCGAACACCCGCGCTGCGGAGGACGCGCGTGCGCGCTTCGACGCCGGCGTCGGGACCCAGCTCGAGTCGATCTTGAGCGAGCGAGACCGGTTCAGCGCGGAGGTGAACCAGATCCAGGCGCTCGGTGATCTGTTGGTCGCGCGCGCTGCGCTCCGCATCCGCTCGGGCATGGATCTGGAGTAGGGAGTCGCTCAGCAGTACGGGTTGAAGTCGTTCGCCATCGAGGTGATCCCCAAGCCGGGCCACACGTCTTCTCGCGGGCCGGCTCCTCGATCGTCGAAGCGATAGAGGGTGTCGTGGACCTGGAGATAGAGCGCGCCGTCGGTCCCCTCCTCCAACACCGCATATCCGTCGCGTCCCGAAGACACCTCGATTCGCTCGCCGGTGGAGACCACCATGCGCTCGATTCGGTACCAATCGCGCGACTCGCAGTAGCCTCGTTCGCTCGTGTCGATCCACACGACGTCGGGATCGCTGGTGGTCCAAACGATGCGGCGGGCATGGCGATCTACGGTGCCCAGATCGAGCGAGCGTCCATCGGGTAGGGTGAACGCAGCATCGGGAGCGGGTAGCGGCTCGGCTTGCAGATACGTCCAGGTCACCCCGCCTGCGCGCAAGGCGCCCGTTCGATCCACGGGCGTCCGGCTTCGTCGCGCTTCCGTGCCTCGCAGCTCGATGCGGCCCATGAAGGACCTGTCGTCGAGGTCGTCGTAGCCCAAGACGGCGCCATCCGGATCGAGGCGACCTAGCAGGTCCATGGAGTCCGGCAGCGACGTTCGATGCGTCATCAACAGCGCGCCGAGGGGCGCGTCGTAGACCCGGGCCTCGACGGGACCCAACACCGAGCCGCCCTCCGCATCCGAGCCACGTGCGATCAGCAAGAGCACCCGGTGCAGCTGAGGATCGTAGCGGGTAGCCAAGAGCGGAAAGCCCCCCGAGCCCGACGCGGCCTGCATCTGGCGCTGGTGGATGCGTGGTCCCATCGGGATGAAGCGCCGCTCGCCCGCGAGGTACACCCCCGCCTGGGCCTCCTCCCATTCAGTGCCTGCTTGCTCGAACATGGCGGGTCCATGGGTGAAGGAGACCAGCGGCGTGCCTGCGGCCGCAGCCCGACGAAACTGCTCGGCGATGGCGGGCAGGACCGGCAACAGATCGGCGCGTACTGCCTCGAGATCGGCATCGGTGTGCACGCGCGGCGCGTACGTCGGCAGGTCCTCGCAGAGCAGCGCGAGGAGCTCGCTGCGCGCTTCGTCCAACCGATCGAGTCGACTCAGTGCGCAGGCGTGGTTGAAGCGTGCGCCTCGGTAGCTCGGAGCATCGGCTAACGCCGTGGCGAAGCCGCGCTCCGAGGCCGCATAGTCGCCGCGCTCGTGTGCCGTGAGCGCGTCCTCGTTCGCGCGTCGGGCTGCATCCGATACCACCGGATCCGAGGTGATCCCGACGGAAGCGCAGGCCGCCGTGTTGGCCGGCACAGGACCCGTGGCCGGCTCGTCGGACGAATGCTCCGGAACGAGCGGCGGCGCGCTCGGCTCCGGCGCCTCGCAGCTGCATCCCCCAGCGAGCCACGCCACCAGGAGTGACCCCATCAGCGAACGGAGGGCGATTGGCGAAGGAACCATCGCCGGAGAAGATAGTCCAAAGGCGAGTCGGACGGCGAAGCACCGGCCACTGCGCCTTTTCGGCCTACAGTCCCGCCATGAAGGTCGCCCCCTCCGAGCTCGCGATGGCCACCGGCGTGGCGGTCGCGTCGGTGGGGCTCATCTACGCGATGATGCTCTCGGAGCGGAGCACGCTGCACCACGCGCTCCAGCTCGCCGCGCCCGCCGAGGTGCGACCGGGCGCGCCGCTCCCGATGCGCAGCTACCTGATGCACGGCGTCGCAGCCGACGAGATGCCTGCCCTGGTGGACGGCGAGGTCGAGGTGAGCATCCTCGAGGGCGAGCGAGTCATCGCCCACGGCACCCTCTCCAGCTCGCCGACGCTCACCAGCGAGGGCGTCCTCGAGGCCCCGAGCACGCCTGGAACCTATGTCCTCCGTGCGGTTGCGACCGATGACGATGGTGCGGTGTTGGCGACGGTGACGAGTGCTCTCTCCGTCTCCAGCGACGCGGCTCCGGCCCCCGAGCTGGGTCGCCTGGCGGCACCACTCTCGCAGTTCGCGCTCGGTCCCGTCGCCATCGAGTCCGGCGAGCTTGGGCCGCGCGCGTTGGATGTTCGGATCGCCAGCGGGGTGTGTATCCCCGATCGCCCGTGCGGTCTGCTCATCGACGTGGGCGCGGACGATCTCGACATCCACATCGAGCCCGGTCCTGCGATCCGGGTGCTCGGTATTCCCTCGCGCGAGGGACGCTACGTGCAGCAGTGGGTGCAGGTCACCGGCTCGGAGGGTGAGCTCCTGCTCGGGGTGACGCGCGAAGGGCGGATGGTCGCGCGCCGCAGCGTGCGTTTGCCCATCGCGCTCGCGACACCGTACTTGGCGGTCGGCACACCGTTCATTCGCGAGGGTCGGGTGCCGCTGGTCGTCGCGGCGCCGCCGGGGCGGACCACGCTCCTGATCGATCTGGCGCGCGACGGCTATTTCCTACGGACCCTGACGGTGACCGCGTTCGAGGTCGACGAGACGGGGCTCGGTCGGCTGGATCTCGTGTTGCCGGACCTCGAGGATGGGCTCTACCGGCTACAGATGCGCGCGGACGCGTTCCCCACCGACCACACGGTGGGACGGCTCATTCGGGTAGGGCACCCCGTGATCGAGGATGCGCTGCTCGCGTCCGATGGCCCCATCACCTTTGCGTTCGCGGCGGCGGACGCCGAGGCGAGCGAGCTCGAGCTGCCCCGTCAGGTCAGCGGTCTCGCGGGCGACGTGGCCCGAATCGAGGCCTCGAGGAGCATCGTGCGGGTGGTGACATTCGCTGGGATGCTCGTCGCCGGCGTGCTCCTAGTGATGGCGATCCTGCGACGCGGCATCGCCGCGGACGCGGACGCCGCCGCGCTGATGAAGGAGGCCGGCGCTGCCTACGATCCGGACGCGAGTCGCCGCCAGCGAAGGACGCTGGCGCTCGCGATCCTCGCGTTGGCGTTGGCCGTCCTGACGGGGATAGCCCTGGTCGCAGCGCGCGCCGTGCTGGGCTGAGCGCGCGCGTCCGCACCCGGATGAAGGCGCCCCTCTGATCCCGACCGGAACAACGCTGGGGAGCGCCCGGTTCACGGCGAACCCCCAGCCGTCCTCTCATGGACGGGCCCCTCCCTCTGCCCTAGGCTGCCGCCCCCATGTTCGAGCCCGTCCTACGCTTCTTCTTCAAGACCAGTCACGAGCGGCAGATCCGCAAGATCCAACCCCGCATCGCGGCCATCAACGCGCTCGAGTCCAAGTTCAAAGGCCTCTCCGACGAGAAGCTCAAGGGCAAGACGGCCGAGTTCAGGACCAAGCTCGACAACGGCGCCAAGCTCGACGATCTCTTGATCGAAGGCTTCGCCGTCTGTCGTGAGGCGAGCAAGCGCGCGCTGGGGATGCGGCACTACGACGTGCAGCTCATCGGTGGCGTCGTCCTGCACGACGGCAAGATCGCCGAGATGAAGACTGGCGAGGGCAAGACGCTCGTCGCGACCCTGCCGTGTTACCTCAACGCGCTCGAGGGCAAGGGGGTCCACGTCGTCACCGTCAACGACTACCTCGCGCGTCGTGATGCCGAGTGGATGGGTCGCCTCTACAACTTCCTCGGGCTCTCCGTCGGCGTGGTCTATCCGCAGCAGCCGGACTCCCAGAAGAAGGTCGCCTACCGCGCAGACATCACGTACGGGCAGAACAACGAGTTCGGCTTCGACTACATGCGCGACAACATGAAGTTCTCGATCAGCGACTACGCGCAGCGGACGCTGAACTACGCGATCGTGGACGAGGTCGACTCCATCCTCGTCGATGAGGCGCGCACCCCGCTGATCATCTCGGGCGAGGGCCAGGTCGCGAGCGAGAAGTACGTGAAGATCGCAGCGGTCATCCCCCGCCTGCGTAAAGACGAGCACTACCAGCTCGACGAGAAGAACCACAGCGTCGCCCTGACCGAGGAGGGCATCGAGCTCGCGCAGAAGCTCCTGGGCGACAAGGGCGTGATCGAGGGTCGCAACCTCTTCGATCCGGTGAACCTCGAGTCGCTGCACATCCTGCAGCAGTCGCTCCGCGCCAACACCCTCTACAAGCGCGACCAGCACTACATGGTCAACGCCGAGCAGAAGGTCGTGATCGTCGACGAGTTCACCGGCCGGGTGCTGCCGGGACGTCGCTGGTCGGACGGGCTTCATCAGGCGGTCGAGGCCAAGGAGGGGGTCCCTATCCAGGCGGAGAACCGCACGGTCGCCACCATCTCCTTTCAGAACCTCTTCCGGCTCTACAAGAAGCTCTCAGGCATGACCGGCACGGCCGACACCGAGGCCTCCGAGTTCCACAAGATCTACAACCTCGATGTCGTGGTGATCCCCACGAACAAGCCGATCACGAGGCAGGACGCCGACGATCTGGTGTTCAAGACCGAGCGCGAGAAGTTCGCCGCGGTCTGTGAAGACATCATCGAGTGTCATCAGAACGGGCAGCCGGTCCTGGTGGGCACGACGAGCGTCGAGAAGTCCGAGGCACTCAGCAGCGTGCTCGCCAAGCACGACGTGCCGTTCCACGTGCTGAACGCCAAGCAGCACGAGCGTGAGGCGTACATCGTCGCGCAGGCGGGCCGAAAGGGATCCGTCACGATCGCCACCAACATGGCGGGTCGCGGTACCGACATCTTGCTGGGCGGCAACCCCGAGATGCTCGCGCGCTACGAGACCATCGCGGCGGCGCAGCAGGCCCAAGACGAGACGCTGCTCAACGACAAGGAGGCGCTCGAAGAGGCCATCAAGAGCAAGCAGGTCGAGTTCGAGCGCATCTGCGCCACCGAGAAGAAGGAAGTGCTGGCGGCGGGTGGTCTTCAGATCATCGGCACCGAGCGCCACGAGTCCCGTCGGATCGACAACCAGCTCCGAGGCCGCGCGGGTCGTCAGGGCGATCCGGGCGCGAGCCGCTTCTACCTGTCGCTCGAAGACGATCTGATGCGGATCTTTGCGGGCGATCGGATCCAGTCGATGATGGAGACGCTCGGCATGGAAGAGGGGGTGCCGATCGAGCACCGCTGGGTCACCCAGGCCGTCGAGAACGCGCAGAAGAAGGTCGAGGAGCGCAACTTCGACGTCCGGAAGAACCTGCTCGAGTACGACGACGTCATGAACCAGCAGCGCAAGAGCGTGTACTCGCTGCGCCGTCAGGTCCTCGAAGGCCAATACCGCACCGTCCCCACCGACGATGAGGCGAAGAAGGGCGCGCTGCCCCAGCCCGTGGTGTCGGTCGCGCGACCCGACTACGAGAAGCGCGTCGAGGGTGTGCTCGAGCAGATGATCAAGCTGCATGGCGCGGTGGAGCCGCCGCCCGCGCCGCCTCCCGTCGCCTCGCGTCCCGAGGAGCAAGAGGCGTACGTCTTCGCCGTGCAGGAGTGGCGCAAGACCGCGCTCGCCAGCTCGCTCGGCGCGCAGAAGCAGGTGCGTCCCAGCATCGAGCGCGAGATCTACGATCGCTTCGGTTGCCGCGTCTCCACGGAGAAGCTCGCGAGCCAGCCCAAGAAGCTCCTCGAGATGCTCGAGGCCGAGGTGGCCCTCTCGCTCACCGAGCAGAAGGAGCGCTTGCTCGATCTGGTGGACAGCCTCGTGGGAACACTCGTCGAGCGCCACGCGCCGACTGGCAAGCACTACGAGGACTGGAATCTCGAGGGGCTCTCCAAGTCCTACAAGGACGATTTCGGGATCGAGGCCACCGGCCTGAACAAGCACGGGGACGCCGAAGACCTAGCGCATCGCCTCTTCACGGACGCCGAGGCGATCCTCGAGAAGAAAGAGAAGGAGTTCGGCCCCGAGCACTTCCTCCGCGCCTTCCGCACGGTGTATCTCCGCGAGATCGATCGGGCGTGGCTCGAGCACCTGACGACGATGGAGCAGCTCCGCGACGGCATCGGCCTTCGGGCGTGGGGTCAGCGCGATCCCAAGAAGGAATACAAGAAGGAGGGCTACGACATCTTCGTGGCCATGACGACGGGCACCAAAGCCACCGTCGCCCAAGCCATCTTCAAGCTCCAGGTCCTTCGCGAGGAGGATGTTCGCCGGCTCGAAGAGCAGCGTCGCCGCGACTTCGAAGCGCAGCAGGCGCGCATGCGGGGTGGTGCGGTGTCGAGCGGCCCCGGCGCAGCCGGTGCTCCTCCCGGGACCCAGCCAGGTCAGCCGATGCGCCTCACGCCAGCCCAGGCCGCGGCACTGCAAGCCATGGCGCGTCAGCGCGGGGTGAACCTGCAGATAGGTCCGGCCGGGGCCGACGGTCGGACGTCATCCGCACCTCAGCGCACCTCACCTGCCCGGACTTCGGCCGCGCCGCGCGCGTCGCAGCCGAACGCGCAGCCCGTCCCCAAGGCCGAGACGGTGCGCCGCGACAAGCCGAAGGTGGGCCGCAACGACCCGTGCTGGTGTGGTAGCGGCAAGAAGTACAAGAGCTGCCATCAGAAGGCGGACTCTGCCGAGACCGGCAAGATGGTCGAGGTGGCCCCCGCGGGCGACGCCGTCGACGACGCCTGAGCCTCGGCCCTCCCTCGGCCTACCCGCCGCCACCAGAGCAGTTGGACTCGAACTGCAAGCGCCCATCAGCGGGCCTCCGTTCGCTCGTCTGGCGGTTGGTGGTGCCGGCTATGGACCGTCTCGCCCGGCCAAAGGAACCACCAGCCCTCCGGCAGGAAGCTACCGGTCTCCGAACTGGGCTGACACTCCCCGGGGGACCAGCAGCAGCGCGAAGGTCGCGATGATCAAGCGTGCGCGCATCGGTGCTTCCGTCTGAAACTGACGCGGTCTGAAGCGACGCGGACAGGTCGATGTTCCGACGTCAACTCGCAGGAGCTGTCCTCTGTTGGCGTCCGTCGCTCTACGACCAGCCAATTGCAGGAAGTCGGTTGACTGGTAATAGACCGGATGTAATGCCCCACCATGCCGCGACGCGTAGTGACGCCCGAGACCGTCAGACCGACGGGGCCCCGTGAGCCGCAGACCTCACGGAAGGCCGACCGAGTCGCGGGCGAGCTGATGCGTCGCATCGCCAGCAAGGAGCTCGCGGTCGGCTCGATCCTTCCGCGCGAGGACGAGCTGGCCGCCGCGTTCTCGGTGAACCGCTCGGTGGTCCGCGAGGCGGTGAAGCTGCTCGAGGTGCATCGGTTGGTGCGCCCCGTGCGTCGGCGCGGCACCGAGGTCCTCGATCCCATGGGCTCGATGTCACCCGAGGTGTTGCGCGCGCTGCTCGCGCCGCGGGCGGGTCAGGTCGATCTGGTGATGCTCCGCGGGCTGCTCGAGGTGCGGGCGCAGCTCGACGAGCAGATGTCGACGCTGGCCGCTGCGCGCTGCACTGAGGTGGACGTGCAGGCGTTCCGCGGGCTCATCGCTCGGATGGAAGAGAAGAAGCACGACGCTGCGGCTTTCTCTCGGCTCTCTCGCGAGCTCCCCTTCGTCGTCGCGGGCGCCACCCACAACCCAGTCTTTCAGATGCTCGCGCATTGGAACCGCACCATCGCGGTCGATCTCGATGAGCTCTTTCGTCTCGCGCGGCCCCCCGTCGATGCGCATCTGCAGGGCTTGAGCATGCTGGTCTCGCTGCTCGCTCAGCGCGACGTCGAGGGTGTCCGAACGATGGTCCGCGCGTTCCACGAGTGGGCCACGCCGCGGATGCTCGCTGCCGCCGAGCTCATGGGGAGTGATGGCGGCAGCTACCCCGTCGCGCTTCCGTCGCCCCGAGTTCCGTCGCCCCAAGCCAAGGCGCCCTCGAGCGCCAAGGCCTCCAAGGCCAAACCGGCCAAGCATCTTTCGCCGAACAAGCGCGCAGCGCGCCATCCGTCGGCGTGAAACGTCATCGATCGCTACCGAACCCGACCCCGAGGAACTGCTCATGATCTCCGCCACCACCGAGTCTTCTCGATTGCCCGCCACGTCTGCCCTGCCGCGCAGCGCGCTGCCGCGCAGTGAGATGCGGCGCCACGGCAAAGGCACGCACCACACCGTGAACGGGGTGCACGTCCTTCACTTGAAGGGATCGTTCTACGAGATGGGGGAGCAGCACGGCGCGCTTCTGAAGGACGAGATTCGGCGGGGCGCGATCCCGTACTACCGCTCGTACGTCGAGCGCCTGATGGGCAAGGGCAACCTCGGACAGGTGAGCAAGCTGATGGTCCCCGCGCTGCAGGCGATCATCGGCAAGCGGGTGGAGCGCGCGATGCCCGCGTTCGCGGTCGACACCATCCGCGGCATCGCCGACGGCGCGGGCATCCCCTTCGTCGAGTTCATGGGTGGCTGCACCTTGCCCGACACGCTGCTGTGGGTCGCCGCGCGGCTGATGCAGCTGAAGGCGCCCGGGCCCGCGGTCATCCACCGGCTCTCGCTGGGCTTGGGTTGCACCAGCGCTATCGCGTGGGGCGACGCGACCAAGGACGGCAAGCTCTTGCACGCGCGCAACCTCGACTACCACGGCGTCGGCAACTGGCCGAGCAACGCGGCCGTGCTCTTTCACTCGCCCGATGTGGGGCAGCGCTACGTCTCGGTGAGCTCGGCCGGCGTGGGCCTCGGCGGGGTCACCGCGATGAACGAGGCGGGCCTGACGCTGACCGTGCATCAGCACATGTTCACCGACACCACGAAGCTGGGTGGCACCCCGATCGGCACCGTCGGCGACATCGTGATGCGCAGCGCGAGCAACCTCGATGAGGCCGAAGCGATCCTCCGATCGCACACCTCGATCGGCTGCTGGACCTACCTCATCACCCACGGCAAGACGCGCGAGATGCTCTGCTTCGAGGAGAACCCTCAGCGTCAGGTCGCCAAGCGGATGGGCGGGAACACTGGCACCTTCGGGTACGCGAACGTGTACTTGGATGAGGCCCTCGGAGCGACGGAGATCAACCTCTACGGCAGCTACTGGCGGCACAACGAGGCCCGGCATCGGCGCGCGAACGAGCTGCTCGAGGCGGGCGCGGGACAGCACGATGCCGTCAGCATGGCGGGGATCGTGGGCGACCGGGGCAACACGGACTGCCGTCTCAGCGAGGCGATAGCGATGGTGATGACGACCGGCTCGGTGGTGTTCTCCCCCGAGGACGGCGAGGTCTGGGTGGGCACAGGCGAAGCGCCGACCAGCCGGGGCGAGTGGGTCTGCTTCTCGCTCGGCGAGAACGATGCACCGAAGAGCAAGCAGAGCTTCCGCCTCGCGGACGGCGAGAGCGACGACGAGCGCCGCGCCTTCGAGCATTATCGGACGGCGTACATCGCGTACCTCGACGAGCAGGATCCCAAGAAAGCCCAGGGCGAGATGGACGCGGCCCGCGCGCTCTGTCCCACCCAACCGCTCTATCACTTCCTCGCCGGGCTCACGGCGCTCGAGCAGGGAGATGCGATCGGCGCGCGCGAGCGATTGGACCGCGCCATCACCCTCGGTCATCCGCACGTCGAGCGGCGGGCCGCATTCCACCTCTGGCGAGGGCGCGCCTTCGATCGACTCGGTGATCGAAAGGCAGCGCTCTCCGACTACCGGATGGCGCTCGCGTTGCGCGCGGACGCGGGCGTGCACAAAGCGGCGAAGGCAGGGCACGTTCGCCCCTACCGAGGTGGCCCCATCACCATCGACTTCTCGATGGGTGACGTCGTTCAACCCTGAGCGAGCCGGAGCGAGTCGTGGCAGACCTGAGCCTCAGACCTGAGCCTCAGACCTGAGCCTCAGACCTGAGCCTGGTGTAGAGCGTGTGGGATCTCTCCGGGCAGTGATCCGGAAGGTCCCGCGTCCGTGGCACGCTGCGGCGATGCGCTTGCTTCTGCCGTCCATCGCCCTGCTGCTTCTCTTGCCCGCGTGCCAAGAGCGGGTTCCTCGAAGCGAGGATCCCAGCACGTGTGCCAATGGGCGCGACGATGATCAGGACGGGCGCTTCGATTGCGCCGACGACGACTGCTACGGCGTCGGGCCCTGTAGCAGCGTGGATGGCGGCGCCACGGACGCAGGGATGGCCGACGTGCCGCGGCGCGACGTGCTGCCCGAGGTGTGCGCGGCGCCGATCGATCTGACCTTCGTCCTCGATGTGAGCACCTCGATGACGATGGAGGCGAGCGCGCTGCGCGACGGAATAGGCGATATCTATGCGGCGGCCCAAGCGCTCACCACCGACACCCGCTTCTCTCTGGTGGTCTTCGTGGATGACGCGCTCGTGGTGAACGGCTGCGCGCCCTTCGCGACGGTGGGGGAGCTCACCGCCGAGTTCGATCGCTGGCGGGCCTTCTGCGCAACCAACAACAGCCCCGTCAGCGGGACCGCCAACAGGGACTGCGCCGAGAACTCGCTGGACGCGATCTACGCGGCCGCGACCACCTGCACCTGGCGCGCTGACGCGACCCACATCCTGGTGCACGTGACCGACGACACCTTCGAGGAGCCGCCGTACGAGTACAGCGGGGACATCCTCTCCAGCGGCGTCCCCGCGGTGCGCCACTACGGTGAGGTGCTCGACGCGCTCGTGTCCCGCGAGATCCGAGTGGGCGCGTTCGCGATGGAGGTCCCCGAGGACTGCGGTGCGGGCACCAGCGGCGACACGGGGCGCGGCTTCTTCACCAGCTACCGGTCGATGATGACCCTGCCGATGGCGACGGGCGGCCGGGTCTGGGACATCGCCGACGTGCGCGAAGGCGATCTGAACATGTCGACCGCGATAGCCGAAATGGTCGACGACGAGTACTGCACCGTTTTTTAGGAGGGTCTGAAGCAGACCCTCCCCTCGCCTGGCGAAGCCAGATCGGGTCCCCCCACCCGCCTCCGCTCGCTTCGCTCGCGCTGCGCCCGGGCCCCTACGCCCCCTTGCTGCTCAGGCGCTGTCCCCTACGCCCCCTTGCCGGCGCCATCGACGCTCAGCTCGATAGTGCGCGCATCGAGTCGATCGCTTGTTGGAAGAGCTCGGCGAGCTGCGGGGTGAGGAGCGATAGCGAGAGGAGCACCGCGCCCAAGCCCACCGCCGATCGCAGCGGCATCGCGGCGAAGTACATCGGGATGTTGCTCGCCGAGCGCGAGATGAGCCCGAGCGCGACGTCGCTCGCGAAGAGCGCGACCGCTGCGGGCGCCGCCAGCGCGACCGCGAGCTCGATGCTCAGGATCAACAGCCGTCCTATCTCGGTGAGGCTGGTGGCGTCGATCGCCGCCGCGCCTGCCGGTGCGGTGATGAGCCCGTCGGCCAGGGCCCCGAGCACCAATCGGTGACCGCCCAAGATCAAGAAGAGGGTGGTGCCCAGCAGCATGGAGAAGACCCCGAGCTGACTCGATCGACCTCCGCTCGCGTCCGTGGCGTCTCCTTGCGCGCCGCGCAGGGAATCGATGAGTCGCCCAGACTGCTCGAAGGCGAGCAGCGGCACGGCGCTGGCGACCGCGAGCATCGTCCCGAAGATCACCTCGCGCAGCGCGGCCAGAACGAACGTGCCCGCGTCGGTCGGCAGGGCAGACGCGTGGGCGTCGGCTATCGGAGTCAGCGCGCAGGTCAGCGCCAGCAAGAGCACCGCGCGCAGGAGCGCCGGGCTCTGCTTCAGCGCGATCCAAGGCGCGAGGATCGTGAGCGGCGCCAGACGCAGGGCGACGAGCAAGCCGATCGAGAGCCGCCGTACCCAGATGGGCTCGGACAAGAAGCCGCGGACCAGCTCCGCCATGTCATTCATGAGCGGGTGCTCATCCCACCAGGCGGGGGATGGCGGTCCAAAGGTCGGTGGTGAAGCGCATCAGCTCGCCCGTCATCCAGCCGCCCATGGTGGCGAGCACGATGGCGACCGCGACCACCTTCGGGACGAACGTGAGGGTCTGCTCCTGCACCTGGGTCACCGCCTGCAGAATGCCCAGACCAAACCCCACGACAAGGCTCGCGGCGAGCGCCGGCATCGATACCAGCAAGACGAGGTAGAGCGTCTCGGCGCAGAGCTGGACCAGGTCTCCCGGGTTCACGAGGGCGACGCTACCACAGCGCGCTCATCCGTTCGCCGCGCGGAGTGATCAGGCGCGCAGCTGCCGGATCAGCTCGCGGACTAGCGGCGCGCGGAGCTCGCTGACGATCAGCTGAAACGCACCGCGCATCGCCCGGACGTCGGCGGGCCATTCGGTCGGTCGCCTGCCGCCGTGGACCAGGACCGAGATCGTGGTCTTCACGTACGCGATCGCAGCGAGGCCCTCGAGGACGACGAGCTCTCGATCGGAGAGCGGCTCGATCACCCTGCGGATGGCTGCTGGCAGCTGATCTCTCGAGGCCGCGACGCCACCACCCGCCTCGGAGAGCAAGGGTTCCTGACCGGGGCGGCTCCGCACCACGATCCTTCGCCATGCGACGTCCGGTGCAGCCTCCTCGAACGCCTGGCGGGAGCGCTCACGCTCGCCGAGCGCGACGACACCGATCACCTTCGTGCTGGGGACGATCCGCGCGTGCTGCGGTAGCGCCTCGATCTCGGGGGTGGGATCCGTGAGGCGGACGCGGCTCATCACGCTCAGTTCGGTTGCCCGCCGCGCTCGACGTCGAGGCCGTCGGCCTCCCAGTGCAGGAAACCTCCGGTCAAGAAGCCCACGCTCTGGCCCGCCTTGGTGAGCTTCTCGGCGAGCTCCTTCGCTTCGTCGGTCGAGCGCCCGTAGAGCACTCGGACCCGACCGTCGCGCGGGATCAGATCCTCGATCCGGCTCTCGACTTCGCTGGCCGGAATGTTGATGGCACCGGGGATGTGGTAGCGCGCGAAGACCGCGGCCTCGCGCACATCGACGGGCAAGACCCGCTTCTCGAGCAGCAGCGCCGCCAGATCCTTCGGCAACAGCTCGTTTGCCGCCGCCGGCAAGAAGGGTTTCACCAGCGCCTCGACCTGCTGCTTGTTCGCCAGGCCCTTGTCCCAGTGGGCGGCGACCTGTCCCGCCACCATCACGAAGAGCTGGGGGATCGCCTGGATGCGAAACGCCGCAGCCAGCTGCGGGTTCTTGTCCACGTCGATGCTGACCACCTTGAGCTTGCCGTCGAGCGCGCTCGCGACCTGCTCGACGATGGGCGTCTGCTGTTTGCAGGGCTCACACCAGTCGGCGTGGAAATCGATCAGGACGGGGAGCTCGGACTGAATGACCTCGCGCTCGAACGAGGCCTCGGTGACCACCAACGGCTTCATACGCGCGCTCTCTAGCACGGCGCCTCGATGGGCGTACGGGGCGACACGCTTCACAACGAGAAGCGCACGGGGCTGCCCAGGGGACGGGCCAGGAGCGAGGGAACGTCGCCCGGACGCACGACCGCGATCACGGGGTAGCCCCCGGTGCTGGGATGCTCCGGGCCCAGCACGATGGGCTCGCCGCTCGGTGGGACCTCGATCGCCCCTTGGATCAGCGGCGCGCTGGGCAGGGCGCTCGCGCTCGGACGGAGCTCGAGGCGCCCGCCCTGAAGGCGACTCCCCATGCGGTCGCTCTCGAGCGAGATCCGCCAGGGCGCAGACGTCAGCCGCGCCACCGAGCCCTCGGCGAAGTGCGCCAGATCGGGACCCACCTGCACCCGGATCACCGCCTGCGGATCGAGGGCGAACGGCGCAGGGGTAGACACGTCACCCTGAGGTACCCCGACGGCGAGGCCATCGCCTCGGCGGAGCGCTCGTCCGTAGAAGCCCCCGAAGGCCGCGCGCACGTGGGTGCCCCGGCCACCCAACACCTCGGGGACCTCGATGCCTCCGCAGAGCGCGACGTAGCCGGCCCGGCGATCTGCGTGCCAGGTGAGATCGATCGACTCGCCAGCTCGGAGGCGCCTCGCGGGGCTCTCCTCGGTCGCCAGCCACAGCTCGTGCAGCGCGCGGATCCGCAGCGCGCCGTAGCGCTCGATGCCTGCGGCGCCGGGTGCGTTGCCCACGGCCGCGTTCGCCCGGGCCAGGGCCTCGGGCAAGAGCGCGCCCGAGATGGGCACCCCTTGGTGGAGCCTTCCTGGGCGACCTCCGTCTTCGACGAACGCGAGGCCCCGGACCTCATCGAGCACGAATGCTGGCGCCTCAGGGGGCGGCGCGACGCGATCGGGATCACGCAGCGTGCGATCGCTCGAGGCGGGCACGAGCCTCACCCGATCGCCCGCACCGAGGAGCGGCCCTTCGTCGTCGAGCAGCTCCACATCGGTTCGACCCAAGAGGTTCCAGCCGCCGGCCGTGCTGCTCGGGTAGATCCCCCCAAAACCGCCTGCGATCGCCAGCGCGCCGCGATGGATCCTCGGCCTCGGCGCACTGCGACGCGGCAGATGCAGGCGGGGATCGAGCCCGCGGAGGTACCCAAATCCCGGCGAGAACCCGACGAACGAGACCGACAGCTCGGCCTCGAAGATCAGGCGCGACAGGCCTCGTCGATCGAGCTTCACGGCGCGACAGGCCTCGTCGAGATCGAGCCCATCGAGCACGGTCTCGACGGTGTGCAAACGCGAGCGCTCGGCGAGAGGGCGCACCGGCAAACCCAGCAGCGCGCGGGCGTCCTCACCTTCGTTGGGCGTGAAAGCGAGGTGGCTCTCGGTGTGCCACGCATCGCGCACCCGACCGCTCGCCCGCATCGCCGTGGCCAGCGCGTTCGCCTCGGCGATGGGTCCCCGGAAGGGCACCCGGTAGCTCGTCACGCCCAGCTGTTCGAGCTCGTGAACGTTCACGAGCGCAGCGCCTCGCGCACGGCGCGCGCCACCGCGAGTGCGTTGGGTCCGTCGCCGTGCACACACAGGGTGTCGAACGCGCCCGACGCCGCGAGCACCCGGGCTTGGCGCGCGGCGATCGCAGGGTCGTCGATCAGCGCACCGGGCTTTCCCCGGGGGATCAATCGACCGTCGGGCAGCATCCCCCGATCGGCGAAGCCCTCGCGCAAGACCACGAGCCCCCGGCTCCCAGCGTGGTCTGCCAGCACACCGGGTTGGGTCACGATCGCGACGTCGCCGAGCGCCGTCGTCACGGCGTCGAGCAGCGCCTCCGCGCGCACGGGATCACTCAGCGTGTCGTGGTAGAGCGCGCCGTGCGCCTTGGCGCTGCGCACCTTGATCCCGAGCTCGGCCGCGATGCTCGCCAGCGCGCGACACTGCGCTTCGAGGCTCGCTCGGAGCGCATCCGATGGGATCGCCATCGAGTGCCGACCGAAGTGCTCGCGATCGGGGTAGCTCGGGTGCGCGCCGATCTCGACGCCGTGCGCTTTGGCGACCGCGATCGTGCGCGTCATCGACGCCGCGTCCCCCGCGTGTCCGCCGCACGCGATGTGCAAGCGACGGGCGAGCATCAAGAGCGCCTCGCTTTCATCTGGGAGCTCACCGGCGTCGAGGGTGAAGATCATCGGGAGCGCAGTGTGCCAGACGGAGCCCTTCCACACGCGCGGCGTGCAAAGCGCGGCGTGGTAAGCACGGCGATGCAGCAGCGCCGGCTGGGGTTTGCCCTCTCCTTGTTCTTGGTCCCGTTCGTCCTCAGCACCCTCGCGTGCGGCGGAGACGAGGAGGAGGGCGAGAGTGAGCCGAACCCGCTGCGTCGGGAGATGCGCGAGCTCACGCTGTTGTCGCCGCCCGCCGAGAGCAACCAGCCCTCGATGTTCTCCGCGCCCGGACCCTCCATCCGCGCGCTCATCGATGCCCTCGAGGAGGTCCGCACCGACGAGCACGTGGTCGCGCTCTTCGTGCGGCTGGGCCCGATGGGCGGGAGCTACGGCGCCATCGACGATGTGGCCGAGGCGCTCCAAGCGGTGCGCGACGCGGGCAAGCCGGTGCACTGCCACTTCGAGGTCATCGACAACACGGGCTACGCGCTCGCCGCCAGCGCATGCGATCGGATCACGGTCACGCCCGCGGGCATGTTGGACGTCGTGGGCGTCGCGGCGCAGGTCTTCTATGCGCGCACGCTGCTCGAGAACATGGGCATCGTTGCGGACGTGGTGCACATGGGCCGCTTCAAGGACGCGGCCGAGCCGCTCGTCGCCGACGAGATGGGCCCGGAGACCCGAGAGTCGCTCGGAGGTCTCGTCGATGATCTGCACCAGCGCTTGATCGACGCGATGGTGAGCGGCCGGGACATGACGCCCGAGGCCGCGCAGGCGGCGATCGATGCAGGACCGCAGGACTCTGCGACGGCGCTCGAGCTGCACTTGGTGGACGGCGTCGAGTTCGACGACGAGGCCCGGACCCACTGCCGGGAGGCGGCCAACGCGACCCGCAACGTGGCGCTTCGGCTCACCCCGGAGACCGAGCCCCTGGGCCTCAGCGGCCTGCTCGGTGTGCTGGGCGGCAGCCCGCCTCCGATTCATCCCGAGGGGCCGCGCATCGTGCTCGCGTACCTCGACGGGCAGATCACCGACGCTGAGGAAGCCGGCGGCGGCGGCACCGCGCAGGCCGGTCCGTTCGTCGAGGGCATGCGCGAGATCGCGGACGACGAGGACGTCGTCGCGATGGTGCTTCGCATCAACTCCCCTGGTGGTTCTGCGCTCGCGAGCGATCGCATGTGGCACGCGGTGAGGCGGGTGGCCGAGCGGATCCCGGTGATCGTGTCCATCGGCGACATGGCCGCGAGCGGCGGCTACTACATCGCGGTCGCGGGCGACGAGATCTTCGCGCACGACGCGAGCATCGTCGGCTCGATCGGCGTGGTGGGCGGCAAGGTGAGCCTCGATCCATTGCTCGATCGCATCGGGGTCACGCCGGTGATGATCTCCCGAGGTCGACACGCGACCTGGGCCACGCTCACCCAGCTCTGGACCGAAGAAGAGCGTGCGGTGGTCGAGCGCCTGATGGGGAGCACCTACGAGCGCTTCATCAGCCGCGTCGTGGCCGGCCGGGAGCTCGACTGGAACGCCGTCGCACAGCTGGCCGAGGGCAGGGTCTGGAGCGGTCGTGATGGTCTGGAGCACGGACTCATCGATCGCATCGGCGGCCTCCGCGCCGCGATCGCGCGCGCCCGAGAGCGCGCATCCGTCGGCGATGAGGTGCCGATCGAGGAGTGGCCGCGGGAGCGCTCCGTGATCGAGGTGATAGCGGAGTCGTTCGGGGGCGGCAGCGCGTCCGCGCGGCGAGACGGGCTGGGCGCGTTCCTCGCGCTCCCCGAGCCGGCGCGCCGCACCCTCGAGCTCGGCGAGATGTTCAGCCGCGAGCACGTCGTGGTCTCGATGCCGTTCCTTCTCACCATCCGGTGAGGTCGTCGTCCGCTGATCCCGCCGATCCCACGACGGATGGTGGCGTCGGCGACACGCCCTGCAGCGGTGGAGGGGGTGCCAGCGTCAGTTCTTGTTGCCCAACGGTGAAGGCGTGGCGTCGGCGCCGCCGGCCGCGACGGTCTTCTATACGATCGCCGTTCCGACCGAGCCGTATCGGAGCTCGATGGGCTCGGTGGCCTATGCCGTCGACGGCACCCGGCGCGGTGCGAGCCGACGACGCTGTATCGGGACATCTACTCGGGCTCGACGTCCGTCGACTTCGGTGACGGCGACACCGTGCGCTGAACGATCGAGCTCTACGGCGCCTCGAGCTACTCGTATCCAGAGCAGCGCTACACCCATCACCGCGATCCCTCCGCGAGCGCTCGTCCGGCGCTGATCCCGCAAACGCTGAGCTCGCGTGTGTTCGGTGAGGTCCTGCTGGGATCGGCTGGCTGGTCGTCGGACCGCCTCGAGGCATCGAGGTCTGACGGCGCGGGCCTGACCTGCCTGAGGATTTGGACCGCGGTCGAGCTGCTCGTGCCGGGGGGAGCTGAGCGGGTTGGGTGCTCGACCGCGATCCGCTGCAGTCCAGCGCAACCTACGTGCCAGATGATTCTCTGGGGGAATGGTCGGGATGGGGCTCGAATGTGGGGCGGAGCCTCGGGTGTTGTCGTGCCGGGGCATCACCGACCGCTGAGCTATCATGGCTACGCGAACGCGGTGGGCTGAGCTACCCTCTGCCACCTTCTGGAGGTCTCCGTGCGCAGCTTCCCCCTTCGTGCTCTCACTTTGTCGACAGCTTCGCTCCTCGCCCTCGGGGGATGCGCCATCGGCGAGACCAGCCTGGGCCGCCTCGCGGCCTACGATCTGGAGTGCCCTGTCGAGCAGCTCACCATCACCGAGGACGCGGCCTTCAGTAAGACCTACCAAGGGTGCGGGCGGGAGGTCAGCTACGTGCGCTCGTCCGGCGGCTCGAGCCCGATGAGCGTGCCGCGGGGCGCCGACGCATGGCGCGTGCGTGTCGCTGCAGACTGAGCCCGTGCTCGGATGACACCGCTCCGCATCGCGTACGGCCGCATCGCCCAAGAGACCAACGCGCTCTCGCCGGTGCTCACCGAGCTGAGCGACTTTCAGGCGATGCATCTTTTTCGTGGGGACGCGCTCGCCGCGCAGGTCGCGACCTACGAGGCCCCTGGCTTTCTCAAGCGCGCGGAGCTCGCGGGGTTCCTCGAGGCGGCGCGCCGTGATGGCCACGTCGAGACCATCCCGACGCTCTCTGCGTGGGCGGTCCCCTCGGGTCCGCTCTCGCGACCCTGCTTCGATGTGTTGGTCGATGAGCTGTGCGAGCGCCTGAAGCAGGCGCTGCCGCTCGACGGGGTCTTCCTATCGCTGCATGGCGCGATGGGTCTCTGGGGCAGCCACGATCCCGAGACGGAACTCCTTTCCCGAGTGCGCGCGGTGGTGGGCGAGCTGCCGATCGCGGCGAGCTTGGATCTGCACGCGAATTTGAGCGCCGCGCGCGTGGCGACCGGGGTCCTCTTCGTCGGCTACCGGACCAACCCGCACCGCGATCATGTGGACACCGCGCGCCGCGCCGCGCGCCTGCTCTTCTCGACCGCCCGCCGTCAGGTGAAACCTCACGTGGCGTGGCGCTCGCTTCCGATGCTGCTGGGGGGCGGCAACACGATGGATTTTTTGCCGCCGATGCGCGCTATCTATCGACGGGCTCGCGCGCTCGAGCGAGGGCGGCTGCTCTCGTGCAGCATGTTTCCATGTCATCCCTGGCTCGCCGAGCCCGAGGTGGGCTGGTCGAGCTTGGCGATAAGCGACGGCGATCAAGCGCTCGCCGAAGACGCGGCGCAAGACCTCGCCGAGCGCGGCTGGGCGGTGCGCCATCAGATGCCGCCCACCTTCGCGACGGCCGACGAAGCGGTCGACCACTGTCTGAGCGCGCGCTGGGCCCGGAGGCTCGGGGTGGTGATGCTGGCGGACGCGTCGGACGTGGTCTCCGCGGGGGCGCCCGGCGAGAACGTCGTGTTGGTGGAGAAGCTGCTCGCGCGAGGAAAGGGCCTCAGGGTCTACGCCGCGATGCGTGATCCTGCGCTGGTCCGCGCGCTCGCGAGCACCCCGCTGAACAGCACCCTCGAGGTCACCCTCGGCGGTAAGCTGGATCCCGATCGCAACGCGCCGCTGACCGTGCGCGTTCGTTTGAGCGCGCGCGACGCGATGCCCGGGATAGGCGATAGGCTTCTGCTCGAGCTCGGTGAAGATGGCGGGGGCGCTCACGTAGCGCTCGTCGTCACGGACGGTCCGCCGCTCGCGGTGAAGCCCGAGTTCTTCGAGCGGCTGGGACTCCGAATCGGCGCCGCCGACGTGGTGGTGGTGAAGAATTTCTTCCCCTTCCACCTCTTTTATGCCCGCTGGGAGCGGAGCTTTCTCTACGTGCGCACGTCCGGCGTCACCGATCTCGACGCGGCGCTCACCCTGGACTTCGCGGGCCCGGTGCATCCCAAAGACAGGCTCGATGACTGGATCGGCGAGGACCGCCGTCGTCGCGGTCTCGATGCTCGAGCAAGCCTCGTCGGCTGACCGGCTACTCGCCGAGGCGAGATCGGGCGGCGCGGTTCTCGGGCTCGATCTCGAGCGCCTCTTGCCAGGCCCGGCGCGCACCCGGGGCGTCGCCCGCGTCGCGTCGTGCGTCGCCCAAGAGCACCCGGTACGGCGCGCGGTTGCGTCGGCGCGCGATGGCGCTCTCGATCAGCGGCACCGCGCCGGCTGCGTCGCCTCGACGCATCAGGATCTCCGCTATCCCGAGCATCGCGTAGTGGTTGCGAGGGTCGAGGGCCAACGCCTGGCGGTACAGCGTCTCGGCCACGGGATCCGTCGCCTCCGCTGCGCGCGCCACCAGCGCCTCGGCGCCCGCGACCGGATCGGACCCATCGGGCAGTCCCTCCGCCACCACCGCGACCTCGGGCGCCGGCGCATCGACGCCCGTGTCTACGTTCGCGTCGAAGCCCGCATCGAACCCGGTGTCCGTGACCGCAGGTGCGCCTGCGTCGGTCGGGAAGCCGGGGTCGATCATGGGTGCGATGACGACGAGGGTCCCCGCATCCGGGATCGTCAGCGCGATCGGATCAGACATCGGATAAGGGACGGGAGGGCTCGCTCCGGAGATCGATCCGAGCACTGCGAGTTCCGCAGGCAGCGCGTAGCCCAGCACCCGCGTCCACAGCAGCAGCGCACCGACCACGCACAGCACCGAGATGCCTCCTGCCACGAGCAGCCACGCGAAGATCCGCAGACCGCCTCGTCGAGGGGGCGCAGTGGCGACGCTCGCTGCGCTCACCGGCTCGACGCCTGGCGTGAGGGGAGGAGTAGGCCACGCGTGTGCGGGTCCCGTCGGCTGGATGGGCTGGGTCGGCTCGCTCCGCTCACCGCCTACTGGCAGCGTCGCCATCATCCCGATGTCGATGTTGCGCTTGCCGGTCGTGCGATCGGGCTCGCTCGTTCCGCTCTCGTCGATGGTGAGGGGCGTCGCGTTGGTGACCGTGTCGGCCTCCGCCGGGTCCATGGCGTCGTCGAGCAGCGCGTCGATGCCGGGCCCGGCGGCCTCCTCCGAGAGCAGCAGCGACGGCGGATCGGAAGGCGGCGAGTTCATGGGCGGTGCGGTCGAGACGCTGGCGAGCGGAGCAGAGCCCGCCTCGGGCGGCAGGCTGGTCACCCCGCTCACGAGGTCTTGGAGAGCGGAGTTCGATGCGAAGCCCTGCTCATCGAGGGTCTGGTCGCCGGGCTCGTTGCTGCTCGCGCCGAACGCGCTCACCGCGCTCGCGGCGCTCGCGGGGGGCGCGGACGAGCTCGTCGTGATCTTCGCGAGGGGCCCGAAGGCCGAGAGCGCCGCGCCCTTGGACTCGGCTCTGGGGGGCGGCGCCGATCCCATCGTGAGCGTCGCGTTGCGCGTCGAGGGCTCACCACGTGGACCCGAGGCCTGCGCCGCCGTGTTGGGAAGCGCGGGCGCACGAAGCAGCGGACCCATCGCGAGTGTCTGCGTGCGGGGAGGCAAGCCCACCCGCACGGCGGGCGGCGGTATCGCGGGCGCGGGCACGCCGCCTGCTGGGGTCGGCAAGGCGCCCGACGGCAGCGGAACGATGGGCGCCTTGGAGGTGGTGCGTGCATCGATCGGGAGCATCGCGAAGGGCGCTGACTGCACCTCCACGGCCTTCGCCGTGGTGCGCGCGTCGGGGCGACCCGTAGCGCGCGCGTCCTGACTCTGCGCCAGGCGCGCCAGCTCCACGCTGTCGTAGATGGCCGTGTTCTCTTCGGGCGCGGCGGCGATCGAGTCATTGCCCGGATCGATGTCGAAGAGCGCCGCGAACGCCGCCTTCGGCGCGGGCTTGGGCGCCGCTTGCTTGGGGCGCGATCCCTCCTCGGAGTCGCTCCACGACAGACCGCGCGTGCCGGTCGGCGCGGAGAGGTGCGAGGCCATCGCGGGCCGCGGCGCGATGCTGTCCTCGTCGGGGCTCTCGGGCCCGAGCGGGTGGGTCGCGCTCGTGAACGCGCCCGCGATGTTCTTGGGTCCAGGTTTGCTCGGCGGTGGCACCAGCTGCTCCTTCAGTTCGCTGGCCGCAGGGAAGGGACGCTTGCGCACCCCGGGGAGACTGGAGCCGCTCATTTGTGGTGGGGGCTGCGAGAGCGGAAGCGGTTTTGCCTCCTCGGTCGCGCGCGCCAGCGCTTCGTCGACGGGCGCCATCAGGTTCGCGGTCGCTGGGTTGTCGCGGCGCTCGATGTGCACCCGCGCCGATCCCATCGCGAGGATGGCGGCCAGCGCGTGCACCGCCTCGACGGTCGCGCCGTTGCTGCTGCCCTGCGCCCCGACGATGAGTCCTTCGGCGACGTCCACCTCGACGCTGGCCGTTCGGCTCCGGAACGTGACGTGCAGCGCATGCGGCGAATCCGTGAGGATGCGGAGCAGGCGGCAAGGCCCCGTCGACTCGAGCCGGGTGTCGAAACGCTCTTCGCTCGCGGTGCGCCTGCGCAGCTGCTGGTCGTGCACCACCAGCGGGGCGATGCGCTCGCTGAGGCGTGCGACGTCGGGCATCGACTCGGGGTTGGGCCAGATCTCGTCCCAGGGCGCGACCAACATCGAAGCCCAGCGCAGCCGCACGTCGCGGCGGATGGAGCGCAAGACGTCGAAGCCAGGCCCCTCCATGCCAGCGGCGTCCAGGATGACGATCTCGGGATCGAGCCCGCGCGCGCGTTCGAGCCCGCGTCCACTCGCGTCTGCGACCGACACGATGACCTTGCGGGCGCGCAGCTCCTGGGCGAGCGCATCGGCGCGAGCAGGCTCGGTGTCGACCAAGAGCACCCGGAGGCCTTCGAGCTGAATGGGCTCCGCCTCTGGACCGGGCTCCGCGTCGAGCAAGCCCAACTGTCCGCCGGAGCTGACGTGGAGCTCGTAGTTGAGCGGCTCGGCGCGCGCGACCAGCGGGCGAAGTCGACGCACGAACTCTTCGACCGCGGCGGCCACGGGGCGGCCAGCGCCAAGCACGACCCGCATCGGCTCGCCGTCCTTGCTCTGCACCGAGAGGATCCCCGAGCGCAGCTCGCGGCTCACCATGTCGACCAGCTCGTCGAAGGTGGCCTCGCCGAGCTCGGCCTGCGGGGCGGCCGCGCGCTCCTGGATCTCGCGCACCAGGATCGCGACGCGGGTCGCGATGGCGTCGGCGCTTGCAGTGCGTGGGATGACCGCGATCGCGCCGTGTCGATAGGCCGCGACGCGCGTGCCCAACATTCCGCCCGCGCCCAGCACCGCGACGGGGATCGTCGAGACCGACGCGTCGTTGCTCAGCTGCTCCAGGATCTTGCGCCCGCCGTCCCGCGCCGCGTCCCCCACGAGCAGCACGAGATCGGGCGCCATGGTGAGCACAGCGGCGCGAACGTCGCCCGGGACCTCCTCGACCGCGAGGCTGTGCCGATCGAGCGCCAACCGGAGCGCTGCATCCATCGGCTCACCGCGGCCCACGAGGAGCACGGTCGGCCGGTTGCCAGGATCGCTGGCCACCTTCGCAGGAACCTTGAGCACGAGACCGCCATCCTCGCCGATCCGGGCCGAGGGTCCAAGAGAGAGGTGTGAAAGACGTCCGGCCCGGCCCGAACCCAAACCGTGTAGCCTCCGGCGATGGGCTACGGAAGCTACAGCGCGAGCGCACACAGGGCGCTCCTCGAGACCCGCACCGAGCTGGCGACGGGTCAGGTTTTTTCTCAGTCGAGCTGCCACCCGCTGATGAACCCCCACGGGGTTCGGCTCCGTGAGTCGCGCGACAGCCCAGATCATCCGAACTCGGTTGGCGTCATCTTCGCGCTCGATGTGTCTGCGTCGATGGGCGACATCCCGCACGAGCTGGCGACCAAGACGCTACCGACGTTCATGGAGACCGTGCTCGGCGTGCTACCGGACGCGCAAGTCATGTTCATGGCGTTCGGGAACGCGTTCGCGGACAAGTCCCCGCTCCAGGTCGGTCAGTTCGAGAGCGAAGCGACCTCGATGGATCGCTGGCTCTCGATGATCCACGTCGAGAGCGGCGGCGGGGGTCTCGGCGAGTCCTACGACCTCGCGCTCTACTTCGCGTCGCGGCACACCGCGCTCGACTGCTACGAGAAGCGTCAGAAGAAGGGCTACCTCTTCATGACGGGCGATGAGCCCGGCTTCGCGTCGCTGCTTCCGTCGACGATCGCGACCACCCTCGGCACCACCCTGCCGGAGCCGATCTTGGGGCACGACATGGTGAGCGAGGTCCAGAAGCGCTTTCACACCTTCTTCCTAGTCCCCGATCCAGGTCGAGCCGCCCAGTCCAGGGTGTGGGTGGGCTGGCTCCACGAGCGCTGCATCATCCTCGACAGGCCCTCGGATGCCGCGCTGTGTGCGGCGCTATTGATCGCCATCGAAGAGCGCGAGGTCGTCGATCGAGCGTCCATTCTGGCGTTCGCCACCGAACGTTCGGGAAGCGATACGGCGCTGGCCGAGCGGCTCACCCAAGCGGTGCTGCCCTTCGCAGTGGCGCTGGCCAAGGGACCCATCGCGGGCCCCGACGTGCTGCCGGTCGCGAACCAGCCAGGCTTCCGCGGCTGATTCTCGAGCTCGCCGATCACGACTCAGAGGCGGACGGACATCATGGACTCGGGCTGGAGCTGAGCCGCTTGGTCGGCGAAGATCCCGCCCACCACGCCGCCCGCGATAGAGCCCGCCGCCACGATCCCCATCACCACCCAAAACCAGGCCTCGCTGGTCACGTCGCCCCCCTCCGCGGAGCTCGACCCAGCGCTCGATGGGAAGAGCTCGACCGCGAGGGTGCGCGCCTCACCGTTGGTGAGCTCGCCAGTCCACTCGAAGCGGTCGTAGCCCGGTCGGCTCACGTCCACGACGTGATGTCCGGGGTCGGCGCGGAACTCCAAGGGACGCACCCCCGGGTCGGGCACCGGCGTCGCATCGAGCCGGACCACCAGCTCGCCCTCGGCATCGGGCAGCCCGAGGAGACGTACGGTCGCCAACCGCGCTCGCACCTCCGCGAGGTACCCCTCTGACTCGGCGCGCATGTCGTCGCGGGTGCCTTCGAGGGTGAGCAGCTCACTGAACGCGAGCTCGGCCTCGCGGAATCGCCCCAAGGCTCGCAGCGCGAATGCCGCGTTGAAGAGGGCCGAAGGGACGTTGGTCAGCTCGTAGGCCCGCTCGAACGCGGCGAGCGCATCGGGCCAGCGACCTGCGTCCACAGCCGCTTGCCCTGCCGCGAAGAGCGCGCGCGCCTCTTCGCGATCGGCGTCGGACATTTGGGCGCTCACCGGTCGCGCGACACTCAGAACGCCGAGCACCATCAAGGACAACAGACAGACTCGCATCGGCCCCAAAGGTAGCAGAGGCGTCGCGGGTCCTGTTAGACTCGAATGCCCATGGGGCCTTCCGCACGCGCTTCGTCAGCGACCCCTCGCTACGGACGCTACGAGGTCATCTTCCGGATCGCGGCCGGCGGCATGGCCGAAGTGTACGTCGCGCGCCTCGTCGGAGAGGGTGGCTTCGAGAAGCTCGTGGCGCTCAAGCGGATGCTGCCGACGCTCGCGGAGGACGAGAAGTTCGTCGGCATGTTCCTCGACGAAGGCCGGGTCGCCGCCAACATCTCCAGCCCGCACGTCGTCTCCACGCTCGACATGGGGCGCGCGGACGACGACTCCCTCTACCTGGTGATGGAGCTGGTGGTCGGGGTCTCGCTCTCCGCGCTGCTCCGGGTACTAGGCAAGGCGGGCGAGTCGGTGCCGCTCGATCTGGCGGTCGAGCTCTTGGCGCAGGCCGCGATGGGGCTCGAGGACGCGCACGAAGCGCGCACCATTTACGGCGAGCCGCTGGGGATCGTCCACCGCGACATCAGCCCACAGAACGTGCTCATCGACGTCGCAGGCAGGGTCCGCATCACGGATTTCGGCGTCGCCCGCGCGCTCGAGCGGGTCACTCAGACCCAGAGCGGTGAGGTGAAGGGCAAGCTCGCGTACTTCGCCCCCGAGCAAGCGCGTGCCAAGCCGCTCGATCGACGTGCCGACGTCTATGCGCTCGGCATCGTGGGCTGGGAGCTGATGGCGGGGCGCCGGCTATTCATGGGCGAAGGTCCCGCCGACACGCTGATGAAGGTCCTCGAGATGGAGGCGCCCCCGATCAGTGACTACCGTCCGGATGCCCCGCCGGCGCTGGTGAACGCGATAGCGCACGCGCTCACCCGCGATCTCGACGGGCGCACCGCGAGCGCTGGTGAGTTCGCGACCGAGCTGCGCGCGTCGATGACGCCATCGGGGCCCTCTGCGCTCGGCCGCTTCATCAGAGCGCGCGGTGGCGAATCGCTGCTGCGGCTCGAGGAGGGCATTCGGCAGCTCGTCCCCAGTAACCCGAGCGCTCGGTTGTCATCGAGCGGCCGCTCGCTCGCGCCACTCGCTGTGCTCGACGACGCCACCACACTCACGCCTTCGGTCTCGCAAGTGCTCGAGGTGAAGCCGCCACGTCCACCTCCGCCTCCCCCTCCTGCCTCGGCGCTGGTGGCACCTGTGATCGTGTCGGCGCCTCCGCCGAGCGCGAGCTCGCGTTGGGTGGCCCTCGGGGCTGGTGTCCTGCTGCTCGCCGCGGCCGTCGGTGCAGCAGCGTATTTGTCGTCCCGATCGGTCGCGAGCCCCGTGGCCACCGAGCTTCCTACGAGCGGAGCTGCCGAGGTCGCCGCGCCCGTCGCGCCTGTCGCGCTTGCTGAAGAGGTCGCCTCGAGTCCGGAGCCGCTGGATGCTGTCGCCGACAGCGACACGATCGCCGACCCCACGATCGAAGACGCGGAGGTCGAGACTGAGGAGGCGAGCCCGACCCCAGGTGGAGGCCGACGGATTCGGCGCGTGCGCGGCGGTGCGACGGCGAGCACCACGACCACGACCACGACCACGACGGGGACGGCCAGCACGCCGGTCGCGGCGACGCGCACGCCCAGCGGTGGGACCAGCAGCGGCTCGGGCACGAGCGGATCGGGTGCGAGCGCGGGGAGCACCGGGACGACGACCGGCAGCGGCACCCGCACCGCGCCCGGCGGTGCCGGTCTCCGGGGCATGGACGACTTCGAGTCCGAACTGCGTCCCTAATCCTCGAGTCGCTAGCTCTCGACGGGTCAGGCGACGGCGCCGTACTCTTCGTCGTTGTTCGCGCCGCCGAGACCTTGCGCGGCGCCCTTCACCCAGGGCTCATCTTCGCGCGGCGGAGGCAGCACCAGCGGCGTTCCGTCGAAGTTGATCCGCTTTCCGGGCCAGATGTACACCTTCCACGCGTAGGCGAGCAGCGACGTCTGATCGAGCCGAGGATCGATGTGGGGCGCCAGCTCTTTCGCGTGGCGCGCGGGACTCAGGCTCCAGTGCAGACCGGGATGCATGTGGTGGATCCCGTGAAAGCCGTTGTTGAAGGTGAACCAGTTCACCAGTTTCCCCGTGAAGTTCCGGCTGTGGTTGTACGGGTGACCTGCTTCGCATCCGTCGTGCTGCACGAAGTTGATCCCGGCTATCCCCCACACGGCGTACTGGTGCGGGATGAACACGAAGACGATGAACTTCTGCCAGTCGAGGGCGAAGGTGAGGATCAGGAACGCCGCGTAGACCGCCATCTCCAGCCAGAACTGGCGGTACCACTTGGGACGCTTGGTCCGCATCAGCTTCACGTACTCGGCGTTGTCCTTGAAGATCGCGCCGCCCACCGCGAAGTTGAAGAAGAGCTGGTTCAGGAGGTTCCAGCGGAAGCGCATCTTGTCGGTGCGCATCCGGTCCTTCGGCGTCTGCAAGTACTTGTGATGCGAGAGGTTGTGCCCCGGCACGAACATGGAGACCGGGTGCCCATAGGTCGGCGTGAGCGCGAGCTGGAGCATCCGGTTCAAGAAGCGCGACTTGAAGACCGGCGAGTGGATGACGTTGTGGGTGATCACCGCGTTGAAGAACGACAACAGCGCGATCACCACCGCCAACGGGACCGCGTAGTACCAGGGCAGATCCACCGCGTACGCCAGCGCGACGAGTGAGTAGTAGCTCCCGACGAAGGCCAGGGTTCGAAGATCAGCGGTGTAGCGGAGCATCCGGGTACCTCGGCGGGGACTGTGATGCAGTGCGTCGCGCAAGTCCAAACGCCATGCGGTCACGCTTGAGGACCCTCACCGGCTGCGTCGAACGTTGCGCAGCGGCGCGCCGCGAGATTCGCTAGGATGTGCGCCGCATGGCAGGACGCACTTTCGCTATCGGGGATATCCACGGCGAGCTCGATCACCTTCGGAGCCTCTTGGAGCGCATGCCCACGCTCGAGCCGGACGACACTGTGGTCTTCCTCGGTGACTACATCGATAGAGGTCCCCAGAGCGCGGAGGTGATCCGGGTGGTGCGCACGTTGAACCGCGAGTGCGGCGCCAAGGTGGTGTGCCTTCGAGGCAACCACGAGGACGCTTGGCTCCGGGTGATAGATCAGGGCTTCCCCGAGTTCGTGCTCCCGTCGCAGAACGGCTGCCTCGAGACCTACCGCTCGTACGTTGGTGGCGAGATGCCCAAGAAGGATGAGCTGCCGCTCGCGGCGGAGCTCGAGCCGATGTTCTCGGGCAAGTTCTTCCCCGAAGAGATCGTCAGCTGGATGCGTGAGCTCCCCTATTGGTACGAGGACGAGCACGCGATCTACGTCCACGCGGGTTTGATCGAAGCCAAGGACGGGAGCTTTCACCATCCCAGCGTCGGGGAGCCGAAGCTCGCGATGCTCTGGGTACGCACCGAGCGCTTCTTTCGGGAGTACGTCGGCAAGCGCGTCGTGGTGGGTCACACGGCGACCGAGCTCCTGCCGCAAGAGCTCTCGCACTGGACGCCTGAAGATCCCACCGACTTGTGGGCCGGCGACTGCGTCATCGCCGCCGACACCGGGTGCGGTAGCGGGGGCTTCTTGACCGCGGTCGAGCTCCCCGCGCTCAAGGTCTACGAGTCGCGCTGAGCGCCTCGCGCGCACTCACTCTCACGCGCTCATCACTCGCTCATCACGCGCCATCACTCGCAATAGTGCTCGCCGCTCAGGCGACAGAACGTCGTAGTGCTATCGGGCGCGTCGATGCAGCCCTCGATCTCACAGCGGTCTATCTCGGTCGGCGCGTCGGGCGGATCGGCGGGGAGGGTGTCGATCAACGCGGTCCAGCGGGTGCGCTCACCGATGTAGAGCGCGCGCGGGAACTCGTACCAGAGCGCCGGCACCCGGTCGGGCGCGTCGTCGAGGCCGGAGCAGTCCGGGGTGGTGCAGAAGCTGACCTTCATGCGGATCACGGTGCTGTCGCTCTCGCCGATCACCGAGTAGGCGACAGTCTGCGGCGCACCGAGCTGCGTCCCTGGGTACTCGTCGGCTCGGGCCCAGACGGCATCGAAGGGCACCTCTCCCGTCTCGAACTGCACCACCGCGTAGCGATCCGTCGGACCCGCGGGCAGCTCGACTTCCACCTCGAGGATGCCATCGCGGGTGCAGCCCACGGAGAGCACCACCGTCGCGATCATGAGCCCGAGGAGAAGCTCGCGGCCTCGAGGAACCAGTGCGCCGAACATCGCGGCGAGACTATCGCACTCGATCGGGGCCGAAACACTCAATCCGTGGAAGAAAGCGTGCGCCCAGACGTACATGGGAGCACCATCCGAGCACCGCGACGGTCGCGGTGTTCGATCAAGGGAGGCGCAGGCCATGATCTACGTCTACCTGTTCTCGGTGATCGTCGGCGGCATCCTCCTCGGGGCGTCGGTCCTGCTCGGAGGACACGACTCCGACAGCAACGCCGACGCGCACGCGGACCCAGGCCAGCCCACGTTCGACAACGACGCCGCCGGCGTGGAGACCCTCCTCGCGACTTTCCTCTCGGTCCGCTTCTGGACCTTCTTCTTGGCGTTCTTCGGGCTGACGGGCCTGCTCTTCACCGCGCTCGGTCTGTTGCCGTGGAGCTGGGCCATCGGGATCGTGGCGACCGGCGTGGGCCTCGCGGCAGGCGGCGGGGCGGCGCTCGCGTTCCGCGAGATGACCAAGCGCCAGACGAACAGCGCCGCGATGGTGGGCGATCTGGTCGGCAAGACCGTCCGGGTGGTGGTGCCTTTCGGACCCGGCGAGACCGGCAAGGTGCGCTTTGAGACCAAGGGCACGACCCAAGAGCTCCTTGCGGTCTCGATCGACGACACCCGCTTCGCGTCCAAGGAAGAGGCGCTGATCGTCAGCATCGATGGGACCCGAGCGAAGGTCGCTCGGGCCGACGATCGCTAGCCGCGGCAAATATTCGAGGCGGAGTAGTGTTCGGGCAAGGACCGTGCGATGGTCCGCCCGCTTTCCGGTGCGCAACGGGTTGCGCAGCGGTCTTGGCTTCGATGAACCGCTCACGCGTTGACGTGAGGCCTGGAGGAAACATGCCGATCCTGTTGCAAGCGTATGGCTATGGAGACCCTGTCCCCGAGGTGACCTTCCTAGGGATGACCGCGGGGGAGATTTGGTGGATCGTGGTGGCCGGGGTCGTCTTTGCAGGCGGCGTCCTCACCCTCGTCCAGTTCGTACGTCTCTTCCTGTTCATCGCGCGGCCCAACGAGGCCCTGGTGTTCTCGGGTGGGGCCCACCTGGCCGAGGACGGAAGTCGGATGGGCTACCGCTTGGTCAAGAACGGCCAGAGGGCGATCCGCATCCCGATCCTCGAGACGGTGAGCGCGCTCGATATGACCGTGCTGCCGATCGACATCGTCGTTCAGAACGCGTACTCGCGCGGCAACATCCCCTTGGAGATCCACGCGATCGCCAACGTGAAGGTGCACTCCGACGCCAAGTGGCTGCGCAACGGCGTCGAGCGCTTCCTCAACAAGAGCAAGAACGACATCCAGTTGGTCGCTCAGCAGACCCTGGAGGGCGCGCTCCGTGAGGTGCTCGCGCAGCTCACGCCGGAAGAGGTGAACGAGGACCGGCTGAAATTCGCCGAGCGCCTCATCCACTCGGTGGAGGACGATCTGCAGAAGCTCGGCTTGCAGCTCGACACCCTCAAGATCCAGAGCGTCAGCGACGCGACGGGCTACCTCGACTCGATAGGTCGCCCCAAGATCGCCGCCGCGCTGCGCGACGCCGAGAACGCCGAGAACCAGGCGGCGCAGGAGATCCAGCAGGCGCAGGCCGAGGCCCTGCAGCGCAGCGAGCTGGCCCGCGCCTCTGCCCAGACCGAGACCCTCAAGAAGCAGAACGAGCTTCGTCAGGTGAGGGCCGAGCTCGAGGGCGAAGCGCAGGGCATCGAGCGCGAGGCCGAGGCTGCGGCCAAGACCGCGCGCGCGATGGCGGAGCGCGAGCTCCAGTCGATCCGAGCGCAGCTCGAGCAGAAGCGCCTGATGGCCGACGTGGTGATCCCCGCCGACGTGCACCGCCAAGCGCAGCAGATCCTCGCCAAGGGCGCAGCCGCTCCGACCGTGGAGAACGGCCTCGCCGCGGCCGAGGTGTTGAAGGTGATGAGCGAGGCGTGGACCTCGATGGGTCCGCAGGCCAAGGAACTCTACGTCATCCAGCACCTCGAGCAGATCGTAGGGACCGTCGTCGCGAGCCTCGACAACGTGCGGATCGACGAGGTCAACGTTCTCGATCACGGCGACGGGAGCGCGCTTGCGTCCTATGCCGCCACCTATCCCAAGATGGTCGCTGCGGTGCTGGCCGCGGTCAGTGAGACGACCGGCATCGACGTCCCCGCCATCCTCTCGAGCAACGCTTCACCCGCCAATCAGGGAGGTCGCTGAACATGGAGTCCTTCGCACTACCCCTCCTCATCCTCACCGGCCTCGCCGGCCTCTTCGTGCTCGTGTTGCTCGCGCTCGCGCGCAACATGCTCTACGTGTGCCCGCCCAACGAGGTGCTCGTCTTGTCGGGCGCGTCGTTCAACACCTCTCCGGACGGTCGTAAGACCTACTACCGGATCGTGAAGGGCGGCCGGGCCTGGCGGGTGCCGTTGTTCGAGACCGTCGACTCGATGGATCTGACGAACATCATCATCGAACTCCGGGTGAAGGGCGCCTACTCCAAGGGCGGCATTCCCCTGACCGTCCACGGCGTCGCCAACATCAAGGTGCCTGGCGACGAGCCGCTGATCCACAACGCGCTCGAGCGCTTCTTGGGCAAGTCGCGCTCCGAGATCATGGAGGTCGCTCGCGAGACGCTAGAGGGCAACCTCCGCGGGGTGCTCTCGAGCCTCACACCCGAGCAGGTCAACCAGGACAAGGAGGCCTTCGCGGGACGCCTCACCGACGAGGCGGAGCACGATCTCTCGAACCTCGGGCTCGTGCTCGACACCTTGAAGATCCAGAACGTCACCGACGAGGTGGGCTACCTGGACTCCATCGGTCGGACGCGTTCGGCGGAGGTCCGGCGCAACGCGCAGATCGCCGAAGCCAAGGCCAAGGCGGAGACCGCCGAGCAGAAGTGGCAGAACACCAAGACCGCCGAGCTCAGCAAGCTCATGGCGCAGATCCAGGTGTCCATCGCCGACAACCAGCGGCGGATCGCGGACGCGCAGACCAAGCGCAGCGCGATGATCAGCGAGCAGCAAGCCGAGGTGCACGCGATGATCGCGCAGACCCAGGCTGAGCTCGGCATGCAGGACGCCCGCATCGAGCAGGTGAAGCTCCAGCTCCAAGCGGACGTGATCCAGCCCGCCGAGGCGGCGCGCTCGCAGGCCGAGCAGGAGGCCAAAGCGAACGCGGCGACCATCATCGAGCAGGGGCGGGCGACCGCGACCGTGCTCAAGAACCTCTCGGCCATCTACCGCAGCAGCGGGACCGCGGGCCGCGACGTGCTCCTGATGCAGAAGCTGGTGCCGATGCTGGGCCAGATCCTGAGCACCGTCGGCGAGCTGAAGGTGAACCGGCTCACGGTCATCGGCGGCGGCCACGGCAGCGATGGCAGCGATGGCTCGCTCGCGACCAAGCTCGTCGCCACGAGCGAGCAGATCAAGGCCGCCACCGGGATCGACGTCCCGCAGGTCTTGCGCGATCGCTTCCCCAGCGGTGTGGCGCAGTCTTCGCCCCCGCGCCCTCGGACGGTTCCCCCGCCCAAGGGCACGCTCGGCGGCTGAGTTTCCCGGCGACCGAGGGGTGAGATGTCACCCCCTAAAGTCGTTCGTGACGACGAAACGAACGGAGAGGCGGGCCCCAGCGGGCTCGCCTTTTCGTTTAGAGTCGGCGTGATGAAGAAGCCGGGGCTCGCTTCCATTCACGTCTCCCTCCTCCCGACACTGCTCCTCGGAGCGCTCACCACACCCGTCTCGAGCTCACGCGCGGCGACGATCCGCCGTTCAAGAAGGAGCTCGCCGAGGCGCTCGAGCAGCGCACCGGGATCCCCACCGAGCTCGTCACGGACGACGGGCTCTTCTTCGCCGCCCAGGTCTCGCTCGGATCGATGGGTTTCGTCTACTCGGTGGCGTTGGATGTCGCGCCGCTCTACGTGTTCGACGGCTCGATCACGGGCTACCCGTTGGAGGACCCGCGGGTCACGAAGGTGATCGAGACGTTCGACGGGCGGGTGCTGGATCCCAGCTTCCCCGCGAGTCCCTACCACCTCGCGCTCGTGGTGTGTCCGTACGCGGCCGATGGCGACGGGGTCTTCGTCACCGTGCTGAAGGCCTCGCCAGCGGCTGGCAAACCGTACTTGGCGAGTCCGCCCAAGACCGCGATGGTTCCGAGTAACACGGCGGACGTGTTGGCGGACGTGATCGGTGCCATCGACAGCAGCTGGACCAAAGGGGTCATCGAGGCCGTCATCAACGGCAAGGCGCGGGCAGCCGACGGTGCACGCGAGCTACACCGAGCAGCTCTTCAAGAGCGTGTGGGACGCGCTCGACGCGGCGGGCATCCGTCACGCGTTCCACTGGGGGCAGGTCCACCGCATCACCCCCGCGTACATCGAGGCGTACTACGGGAGTCGCGCCAGCAAATGGAAGACAGCGCGGCAGACCTTGCTCGATCCGAAGGCACAGACGAGCTTCGCGTCACCGATCCTGAAGGATGCGGGCTTGGACTGAGCGGACGTCAGGGGCGCTCGCTGCGTCGGCCGTGCGCGGCTTGCTCGCTGTCGCTCTGTTCGATCATCTCGTCGACAGGCTCGTCACCTATCTGGATGCGCACGTTCGGTGTCTTGCGTCGGTGACGCGCCAGCGCTTCCTCGAGCGCGGCTGCGATGGCCTCACTCTTTTTGACGACGAGGATCAACGTGCCGCCCTCATGCTCGACGTGCACCGCGTTGGCGTTGTTGCCCCAGAGGGTGAACCACGTCTTGCCCCGCAGATCTTTGCGCACGCCCATCCCCATCTTGTTGCTCCCGCTCGGACCGATACGAACGCTGCGGATGGCGCTGATGGGAATGCGGGGTCCCGCGAAGCCCAGCTGCACGTGGAGCTCCCCTTCGGACACGGCGATGCGCGCGGAGGCGAACGTCACGTTGATGACCGCGAACATCGCCGCGAACGCCACTGATCCGGCGAACACCCCGAGCGCCGGCCACAACAGCTCGGGGACCTCCCCGAGCAGGCCGCCTATCGCCAAGGCCGCCGCCCCGAGGGTGCCGACCAAGAGCGGCACGCCGGACATCAGGCCCATGATCCAGCGCGGTGAGCTCACCTTGTGCCGGAACAACACCGCACCCACGCCGGGCATCTGCTCCTGTTCGTAGGCGTCGGTCATGGCGCGCATGGTAGCCGCACCAGAGGCGCACTCACTGACCGAAGATCTTCGACAGCTCGCAGGGCGGGACGGTCTCGATCTGATCGTAGGTGCACGAGCTGGGATCGCGATCCTCGCGCCAGCGCACGAACGTCGTCGCGTGTCGGAAGCGACTACCTTCGAGGTGATCGAACTTCACCTCGACCACCCGCTCGGGACGCAAGAGGACGAACGAGAGATCCTTGCCCTGCGACCAGCGGCTCTGCATGCCCGGCTGACGGCGGTCTACCTCGGCCTCCATCCAGCGCCCCCACGGATGGTTCTTCTCCGCGTCGATGCGCAGGGGCGCGAGCAGCTCCACCAGCTCGCGCCGCTTCTGCATCGTGAACGTCGCGCTGATGCCCACGTGCTGAAGGGCCCCCGACGAATCGAAGAGCCCGAGCAACAGCGATCCGACCCGTTCATTCACTCCGTCCTTGTGCCAGCGAAAGCCCGCGACCACGCAGTCGCAAGTGCGCGCGTGCTTGATCTTGAAGAGCGTGCGCTTGCCTGGCGTGTACGGGGCGAGGGGATCTTTGGCCATGACCCCATCGAGGCCCGCGCCTTCGAAGCGCGCGAACCAGTCGGCGGCCACCTCGCGCTCGACCGTCGCGGGCGTGACGTGCAGGGGAGGGTGAGCGCCTTCGAGCACGGTCTCGAGCATCGAGCGTCGCTCGCGCTGGGGTGCGCCTCGCAGATCGTGCTCGCCCAGCGCGAGCAGATCGAACGCTACGAACTCGGCGGGGATCTCCTTGCTGAGCTTCTCGATCCGCGACTTGGCTGGATGAATCCGGAGCTGGAGCGCCTCGAAGTCCAACGCTCCGTCGCGCGCCACCACCAGCTCGCCGTCCAAGACCACCCGCTGGGGGAGCTGCTCTTTCAATGGCTCCAGCAGCTCGGGGAAGTAGCGCAGGAGCGGCTTGAGCTCGCGGCTCTGCAGGTAGAGCTCGTCACCGTCGCGGAAGACCAACGTCCGAAAGCCGTCCCACTTGGGCTCGAAGAGAAAGTCTCCCGTGGGCAGCTCGCTGAGGGCTTTGGCCAGCATGGGCTCGAGCGGAGGAGCGAAGGGCAGCGCCATCGCGACACGGTCGGACGAAGCGGACCGGGCCGTCAAGCGGTCGATGGGGCGCTCAGGCGCCGGAGCGCTGGGCGCCGAAACGCTCCAGGGACGCGACCAGCTCCGCGACGTCGAAGGGCTTGAGCAGGCAGGCGTCTGCACCCGCGGCCCGTACCTCGCGCCAGTCGCTCGCGCTGCCGCTGCCGGTCACCACGAGGATGGGAATCGACTCGCCGCCCGGGAGCGCGCGAATGCGGCGGGTGATATCGGGCGCGCTCCGGCCGGGCATCTGGAGATCGAGCACGACGCCATCAGGCATCGCGTGCTCCGCCGCCGTCAGCGCGTCATCGCCTGTGCCGACACCTTCGACGGCGCAGCCTCGGAGTGAGCTCGCGATGGCGATGGAGAGCATCTGCACCAGATCGGGATCGTCATCGGCTATCAACAAGCGACGGATCGAGGTGGCCTGACGAGCGACACGGCTACCCGTGCCCACGCCGAGCGCCCGACGGATCCCGGCCACGGCGAGGGTCGCGGTGGGCGGACGCTCCAGGGGCGCCTTGGCCAAGAGCGCATCGAAGACTGCTTCGAGCGCCATCGGCAGCTCGGGTCGCAGCGAGCGCGCCGATCGATGTCGCTCGCACACGGCGTCCCTCAAGATGGCGTTGCCCTGGCTCGCATGGGGGAGCTCCCCCGTGAGCAGCTGGAACGCTGTGACGCCGAACGCGTAGATGTCACCGGGTATCCCCGCAGGCTCGCCGAGGATCCGCTCCGGCGCGAGGTAAGGCAGGGTGCCGAGCAGCGCCCCATGCTCCTCCGGCCCCACCGACATGCCGATGTCGGTGAGCTTGACCCGCTCTCCGACGCCCAAGAGCACGTTCGAGGGCTTCACATCGCCGTGCACGATGCCCCGGGTGTGCAGCGCGGTGAGCCCCTCCGCGACGGCGGTGAGGATCCGCACCGCTTCGGAGGTCTCGAGCTTTCCTTTCGCTTCGCGCAATCGCGACAGCACGTTGGTTCCTTCGACCAGCTCCATCACCACGTACGGATAGCCGCGGTGGGTACCGCACGCGTGCACCGTCACGATGCGGGGGTGGCGAACTCCCGCGAGGCGCCGGGCCTCTTGGACCAGCGCGCCGCGAAGCTCGGGTCGGCTCGCCATCTCGGGCCTCAACACCTTGATGGCGACGAGACGATCGAGGGTCACGTCGCGCGCCGAGAAGACGATGCCCAGACCACCCTCGCCCACCTTGGGACCGAGGCGATAGGTGCCCGCTATCCACTGGCCCTCCTGAGGGGCCCAGCCGTCGTCGGAGCTGCGTCGTGCGTCGACCGATTCGGGCTCGGTCGAGAGATCGGGCGGCGGAGGAAGCGACGAAGACGAGATCATCGGTGGTCCCAAGAGCACCAACGATGCCACGCGATCCTTGCAGGCCTGGATGGTATGTTGCCGCGGAGCCACCCGATCGTGCGGCACCGCCGCCACAGCGTGGCGCTGGTGCGACGGCATGGGAGTCTCCAGATGTAGGGTCCAACCCGCGCCGGATGCTTCCCGTGAGGTGGGACTTCTTGGTACACAGCCCTCCATGTCGAACGAAGCGCGCAACGTGATGTCGTCGTGGCTGGGGGCGTTGGCCCGCGGCGGGGTGATCGAGGGCGAGGGACAGGACGCGCTCGCGGCGTTCGTGGTCGGAGAGGACCGCGTGACCGAGCTTCGGGGCTGGCTCGCCGAGCAGGGAGAAGAGGTCCGCCTCCGCGAGCGCCGCGCCGCGATCGAGGTGTGCATCTGGATGGCGAACGTCGATCGCAACCTCGACGCCGAGGAGGCCGCGATGCTGCGCGAGCTGATAGGTCACAGCGGTCTGTCCGACGATGTGCAGGACGAGCTGGTCGCGGCCAGCCACGACCTGCCGTCCCTCGATGGGCTCGAGGAGCGGCTCACCCATCCCGTGTTGCGCGAGCTCTTGCTGGCGCTGGCCTGGGAGCTGGCGTCGGCCGATGGACGCATCGACCGCGCCGAGCGCGACTTCTACACCGGCATCGGCAAGCGCTTCGAGGTGTCTGCAGCGCGCGCCGCGGAGATCCAGCGCGCCATCGCCGAGCGCCTGGCCTGAAGAGCGGACGTGACCCAAGCACGCGAAGAGCTCGACGTCCTCGCCAAGCAGATCCGGCACCACGAGGCCGCGTACCGACAGGGGAAGCCCGAGATCTCGGACGGCGCGTTCGACGATCTGATGGATCGATACGCGGCGCTCGCGGATGGGCTCGGTCTGCCGGCCGAGGAGCGCGTCGATGCGGCGCCGGGCGCGGAGCACACCGAGGGCTTCGTCCAGGTGGCGCACCGCGTCCCCATGCTCTCGCTCGAGAAGCTCTCGCCCAGCAAGAAGGACGGCAAGGGTGCCGACGTGACGCTGCTGATGCAGCTCACCCAGTGGATCGAGCGGCGCCGCGGCGAGCTGGAGCGACCGAGCGCGCCGCTGCCGCTGATCGTCGAGCCGAAGATCGATGGCATCTCCCTCTCCCTCATCTACGAGGGTGGCCAGTTGGTCCGCGCGATCACCCGCGGTGATGGCAAGCGCGGTGACGACATCACCAAGCAAGTGCGCGAAGCGAAGGCGGCGCCGCTGAGCCTCGCCGGGATCGGGGGCAAGCTCGAGGTGCGTGGCGAGCTCTATTGGCCGCGCGCGAAGTTCAAAGCGTGGAACCAAGCGCTGATCGACGCGGGCGAAGAGCCGCACGCGAACCCGCGCAACGGGTGCGCTGGGATCATGAAGCGCAAGGACCCCGCAGGGATCGCCGCCGCGGGGATCCAGTCGTTCCTCTACCAAGTGCCTTGGTGCGAAGACGTCGAGCTGCCGGCGACCCAGAGCGGGGTCCTGGCGTGGCTACGCGAGGCGGGCGCGCCCGTCTACGTCGAGTCGTTCACGGTGCTCGAGAGCGCCGAAGCGGTGATCGACTTCTGCGATGGCTGGGCGCCGCGGCGGAGTGCGCTCGAGTACGACATCGATGGGATGGTCATCAAGATCGACGAGCTCGCCCTACACGATCAGCTCGGCGGCACCGGCCACCATCCGCACTGGGGCGTCGCCTACAAGTTCCCGCCCGAGCGCAAGGCCACGACGCTCCTCGGGATCGAGGCGTCGGTCGGCAAGAGCGGCAAGATCACGCCGGTCGCGATCCTCGAGCCGGTCGAGCTCGCGCAGACCACCGTGACCCGCGCCAGCTTGCACAACTACGTCGAGCTGGAGCGCAAGGACGTACGCATCGGGGATCAGGTCGAGGTGGAGAAGGCGGG
>Ga0105047_10000468_pt1 | contig 68576 bp, 57 predicted proteins | sample MAT04_FD_78384 | JGI IMG/M metagenome (GOLD analysis project Ga0105047, IMG submission 78384) | Freshwater microbial communities from Lake Fryxell liftoff mats and glacier meltwater in Antarctica - MAT-04 (megahit assembly) | ecosystem: Environmental > Aquatic > Freshwater > Ice > Liftoff... | reverse complement strand
GTTAGATCATAGAAGAATACGGGAGCGGAGGTCAGTTCCTTTCCCACTGTCCCCTACGACCCCCGCCGCCCCACAGCCCTGCTCTGCCCGGTTTTCATGGTATGATTCTGACTGTGAGTCCACATTCTCTTAATGTCAGCCTGCAGCGGGTCCAACACGCATGATGGAAAACGAGATCGTCTCTGGCCGCCAGTTTGCCTGGAGCCTGCTGCATAAATTGGGCGAAGGCGATGCCGGTGAAGTCTTTCGCGTCGAAACCCTTTCCGGGGGTGGCTCAGGCATTCTCAAGCGCCCGCGCAAAAGCACCTTCGCCGGCGATGTGTTCCGCCAATCCGCCCAGATCCGTACGGAAGCCCAAATTCTGGCCGCGCTGGCGGCGGGCTTTGCCACCGCTGCGCCGCAGGGCGTGCGCGTGCCCGCCCTGCTGGACCAGAGCAAACCCGAAGCCGATTTCAACGCGCGCAATTTCATCGTGATTGAGGGTGCCCCCGGCATCGACCTGGCCACCCTGGGCCGCGTGGCTCAGCTCGGGCTCACCGCCCCAGACGAAATGCCCGGCGACCCCGGCGCGGCGGCCCCGGCGCTGCTGCAATCCATCGCGCGCACCGGCGCCATTCCCAACCGCATCCTGCTCACCATTTTGCTGCGCCTCTCCGAACTGCTCGAGCGCATCCACGTCCTGCCATCCGACGAAAACGGCAGTGCGGTTTCTGGCATTGTGTGGAACGATGTCAAACCGGACCACCTCTTCTGGCAGCCGCTCTCCGGCGAGCTGACCGTGATCGATTGGGGCAACGCGCGTTTCCTGGCGCAGGACCGCGCCACGGAGGACCGCCAATTTTCATGGCTGGACGATTTTCGCCAGTTTTATGAAGAGATGGGGCGTTTTCTGGGTTCGGCCGCGCCAGACCTGCTGGCGCGCCTGGACTGGCCGCAGCCCTTCACCCCGGACCTGGCCGGGCACACGGCCGTTCTGGCGCTGCAGTACCGCGTGCAGGGCTTGCTGAAGGACGAAAACGAGCGTTTAGCCGTCGCCCGTGAAGAGGAGACCTTGCTCCTGCAATCCTCAGGGGCCGGCGAAGACACCTTCACCCGCATGCAAGCCGTCCAGGCCCAGATTTTGGAGTTTGGCGAACTGCCCGATTATGCCGCCGCGCTGCGCTTTTCCACTGCCTACGCCGCCCAACTGGTGGCGGAAGACCGCCTGGAAGAACTGCGCCGCCTGGTGGCTTCCGCCGTGAACTTGCCGGCGGCCGATGGCGAGCAGTGGCGCCTGGTGGGCCAGTTGGCGCGCATCCCCGGCCGCTCCGAAGGGCAGCAGCGCCTGCATTTTCTGGCGGCGCTGCAGGCTGCCCTTGCCAGAGATTGGCCCGGCCTGCTGTGGGAGATGGTCAGCGCCATTCAGGGCTACGCCGAGCCGGACTGGTGGCAGGATCTGACCGCCACCCTGCGCCGGCTGGCGCTGGGGCCGGAGGGCGAAGTCATCCGCCCGCTGGTGGCTGTGCGCCGCCTCACCTTTGCGCTGCAGGCCGCCGCCCGCCGCCTGGAAGAGCGCGACCTGCGCGCCCCCGCCGTTCAGCCCGCCCTCGACCGCCTGGATGCCCTGGCCAGCCGCCTGCGCAGCGAGGTGAGCGCCCACTGGACCGCCCTGGACCCCGCCCCGCCCGATGGCGGCCTGGATTACGCCGCGGTGGAACCGCTGCTGAACGAGGCCGCCGGGCAGTTGCCCACCGAGCAGCGCGCGGTACGTTCGCTGCTGGCGGCGCCCAAAGCCCAGGTGCAGCGCGTGCTGGAGGCCTGGGCCATCCCGGATTTTGAAGCAGCTTGCGCCGCCCTGCGCTCGCTGCTGCTGTGGGACCCCGACCGCTGGCGGGTGCTGCGCGCCGAGCGCGCCATCCTCTCTGCCTCCGATTTCCTCAACCGCATGCGCCAGGGCCCGCGCCTGGTGGATAACTTCCCCGGCTGGATCACCGATCTGGAATTTCAGGGGCGCGAGCTGCGCAACCAGGTGGGCCCGGCCCCCTGGTTGGATGCCGTGCTGGAAACCTGCAAGCTGGTGCGCAAAGGCGGCTGGCCCTCCGATCTGCTGCGCGCCAGACCCGCCTTGCTGATTGAGCTGCCCTGGCTGGCCCGTTTTGAACGCGGCGAACGCCTGCCGCTGCTTTCCGCTTTGAATGCGCCTGAGCCGCAGACGGTGATCCGGCCCATCCTGGGGCTGGCGCCGCTCGTGGGCGAAATTCACGGCGTGGTCGAGGGCTGGCTGGGCCCCGAGGGTTCCGTGGCGCTCACTGCCCCGCTGGATGCCTGGATGCCGGAGGCGCGCGGTTCGTCGGCGCGCGTGGTCAATGGCGCTTTGATGGGCACCGATGCGCAGCGCCGCGAGGCCGCCATCAAACTGATGCGCATGGATCAGGTGCATTACGCCCTGCCGCTCTTCCGCGAAGAGGTGACCGTGCTGACCGTGATGAACGATGTGCCGGGGGTTTCGCGCCTGGTGGAGTGCGGTTTCTTTAAACTGGATGATGGCGGCGAGTTCCCGCTGGTTTCCGCGGCTCAGGCACCGCTCACGGTGGGGCGTGTGCTGCGCATCGGCCCCGATTCGACCAAAGAATACCTCGACCGCCTGAATGAGCGCATCGAAGACGGTTGGACGCCCTACCTGGCGCTCGAAAAACAGATCCCCGAAGACAGCCTGCTGACGCTGTGCGATGCCGGGATGACCCGCGGCCAGTTCCTGCCCACCGTAACCCTGCTGCAAATGGGCGTGCAGATTTGTGAGATTCTGCAGATTGCGCACGAGCGCAAAATTGTTTACCGCGATCACAAGATTCTCCATTATTATTGGCAGGCGCGTGCCAATGCCATCTATTTTATCGATTGGAACGTGGCGCGCTTCCATCCCGGCGGCCTGTCGGAACACGAAATCCACATGGATCTGGTTCAGTTTGGCGCTCGCGGGCTGCATCACATTCTCACCGGCCGCACCGCGCCCGGGGCGCTGCCGCTGGGCCCCACCCGCCCCGAAGAGATTGAGCAGGCCGCCGACAGTTATAAGACCCAATGGACTTATGATGACCAGCGCCTTTCGGCGGGTCTGCGCGGGCTGTTGGAGCGCGTGCTGGCCGGTGAATACCATTCGGCGGCCGAGTTGGGCGCCGACCTCAAGCGCGCGCTGATGCAACTGCCCGCCGGTTGAGCGCGCCGGACGGCCCCGGCCTGGGCCTGTTTGTCCACTTTTTGCGAAGGATTGCCAGATGACCGATTTGAACAGCTTGATTGACGATGTCTCCCGGCTGATCGCAGCCGAAAACCCAACCCTGGCGGATCTGCGCGTCAAAATGGTCGAACTGGACGATTATGTCCATTCGCCTGAATTTGAAGCGCTCAATTATGGCGACCGGTCTCGTTTTCAGAACACTTACAAAGAACTGCGTGAATTTATTCGCCGCCAGGAGAGCGCCGGCGGCCCGCGAGGCGGTGCAAGCGCGCCTGCTTTTGAAACCTCGCTGGGCGAAACCGCCCCGGGCGGCGCGTCTGACCTGGCTGAAGCCGTGGTGCGCAATACCTATGCCGAACAGCAGATGGAAGAGGCCGAGCGCCTGTTTTACGGTGGGCGTTATGCCGAGGCGATTAAGTTATACGACCTGGTGCTGCAGATCGAGCCCAAATGGGAACGGGCGCGCCAGCACCGCCGCGAATCGGAAAACTATTTGCGCACCGGCTATATTCCTTCGGTGGCCCTGCCCGCCGAAGCCGCCAGCGCCTTTGGCAAGGCGCAATCGGCCGCGCGCCTGGGGCGTTACAGCGACGCGCTGGGCATGCTCACCAAGGCTCAGAATGCCCTGCGCGAACTGGGTATTCAGCGCTGGCAGGACGGCCAGGAATTTGAGCAAAAACTCCAGCAGTATATCGACGCCGAGAGTGTCTATAGTGAAGGGCTGGGGCTGTTCAGTGTCGGCATGATCGACGATGCCATCGAACGCATCGAATCGGCGGCGCAGGCCACCGGGCTGCCCAAGTACAACGACCGCGCCCAGGCCATGCGCAAGTCTAAAACGGCCATGCAGGCTATCGCCGAAAAGCTCAACACCCCCTATACCGATCCCAAGGAGGTGGTGCAGATCAAAGCCGACCTGGATGCGCTTTATCTCCAATTTGGCGATAATCCGGCCTTTACCAAACTGCGCGACCGCCTGCAGGAGATCATTCCCACTGTGATTGAACCGCTTAAAGATCAGGTGCGCGCGCTCAAGCTGCAGGCCGACCGCGCCCAGACCCTGGACGCGGTGACCGCCAAGGCCCGCCAGGCAAAACAACTGTTGGATCAGGCGCGCAGCCTGGGCTACAGCGATGACGGTCTGAACGCATTGCAGGATGAGATTGAGAAGGTCTTTCGTGAGGAGCAGCGCTACGAGGATGAACTGAACCAGGCGCTGGTGGTGTTTAATTCCAACCGTTCCTGGCCGTCCGCCGCCGCCCAGGTCAGCCAGGATGTGCGCGCGCGTTATCCCAACGATACGCGCGTGATCGAGTTGAATCGCACCCTGGCGCCTTATAACACCAAGCGCGCGGCTATCCGGGCGGGATTTATTCTGCTCGGCCTGGCCATTCTGGCCGGGGTGATCTGGTTTGGCCTCAACCAGGTGCAGAGCTATTTCACCTCTCTCACTCCCACCCCCACGGCCACTCCTACCATCACCCCTACCGCCACCCCGCAGCCGCCCACTGCCACTGCCACGCTGCGCCCCAGCCCCACCCCGTCGCTTACGCCTACCCCGCCGTCTGGCATCGTTTCGCGCGAGGTATGGGTGCGCAACGGCTGCTATGAAACCTTCAAGGCCATCGGGCAAATTCCAGCCGGTGCGCAGGTGCGCTTCCTGCCCGTCGAACGCAGCTTTGACAATATCAACCGTGAGTGCCTGCTGGTGCAGTTCACCACGCCCGAAAACACCACCCTGGTCGGCTGGATTCTAATCGCCGATTTGGGGAAATAAGGGAAGAACCTACCCTCCCTGCCCCCTTTCCCGCGCTTTGCGGGGTGGGGTTTAATGAGCAGCGTTAATTACTTTGTTTCTCCCCTATTCCTTCAGCACCACCGTCACGCTCTCTGCGCCACTGTGTGGCAGAATACGCACCCCGGTCTCTTCGAGGCGGCTCTCGCCGGCGCTGACCGAAGCCACGGCAGGTATGCCGCGCAGCACGGCGCTCCAGCGCTGGCCACCAACCGCGCGCAGGGTAATCTCATTGCCCTGGCGTGCCGCGCTCAGCGTCAGCGCGGTTTCCCCGCGCACATCCGGCACCGTCTGGGTCAGCGACGCGCCATCGGCCAATTCGAAAATGTGCAGGCTCACGTCCGCGGTAAAGTCGTAGTCCGGGCGCAGATCGTTGGCCCCGATCGCCAGAATGGTGTTGGGGCGCACCCATAGCGGCAAGCTCATGAAATCGTGTGTTTCACGCTGCCAGTGGCCGCCCTCGCTAATCTGGCCGGTGAAAAAGTTCGTCCAGCGCCCGCCGGGCAGGTAATAATCGACCACTCCGTCTGGAGAAAGCACAGGGGCCACCAGCAGGTTGCTTCCCAACATGTATTGGCGGTCGAGTGTGTCACAGGCCGGGTCAGTCGGGAATTCGAGCGGCATGGCGCGCAGCATGGGCGTGCCGTGCTGGTGCGCCTCCACCGCCGCCGCGAACAGATAGGGCATCAGGCGGCATTTGAGCTTGGTGAAGTGGCGCAGCACATCCACCGCTTCTGCGTCAAACAACCAGGGCACGCGGTAAGAACTGCTGCCGTGCAGCCGGCTGTGTGAAGACAGCAGGCCAAAGGCGCACCAGCGCTTATACACATCTGCCGAAGCGGTTTGCTCGAAGCCGCCGATATCGTGGCTCCAGAAGCCAAAGCCCGACAGCCCCAGCGAAAGCCCGCCGCGCAGGCTTTCGGCCATCGATTCGAAGGTGGCGGTGCTGTCGCCGCCCCAATGCACCGGGTACTGCTGCCCGCCGGCAGTGGCCGAACGCGCAAATACCGCGGCTTCACCCGGTCCCAACTTGCTTTCCAGTAGTTCAAAGACGGTGCGGTTGTAGAGCTGGGTGTAATAATTGTGCATCTTTTGCGGGTCGGCGCCGTCAAAATAAGCCACGCCCTGGCTGGGAATGCGTTCGCCAAAGTCGGTTTTGAAGCAGTCCACTCCCATATCCACCAGCGTGGCCAGTTTGGCGGCAAACCAGCGGCACGCGGCCGGGTTGGTGAAATCCACCAGGCCCATACCGGCCTGCCAGCGGTCCCACTGCCACACGCTGCCGTCCGTGCACTTCACCAGATAGCCGTTTTGCAACCCTTCGTCGAAGAGGGCCGAATTTTGGGCGATGTAGGGGTTGATCCAGACGCAAATACGCAGGCCGCGCTGCTTGAGCCGCCGCAGCATGGCTTCCGGTTCCGGAAAGACGCGCCGGTCCCATTCAAAATCGCACCACTGGAACTCTTTCATCCAGAAGCAGTCGAAGTGGAATACGTGCAGCGGCAGGTCGCGCTCCGCCATGCCCTGAATGAAGCTGGTGACGGTGGCTTCGTCATAATTGGTGGTAAAGGAGGTGGACAGCCACAGTCCAAACGACCAGGCCGGCGGCAGGGCCGGGCGCCCGGTGAGGGTGGTATAGCGCTCCAGCACCTCTTTTGGCGTGGGGCCGTAGATCAGAAAGTATTCCAGGTACTCACCCGGCACGCTGAACTGAACGCGCTCCACCTTTTCGGAAGCCACCTCCAGCGATACCCGCTCCGGATGGTTGATGAACACGCCGTATCCGCGATTGGTGAGGTAAAAGGGTATGTTTTTGTAAGCCAGCTCGCTGCTGGTGCCGCCGTCCTCGTTCCACAGGTCCACGACCTGGCCGTTTTTGACGAACGCCGTGAAGCGTTCGCCCAGGCCGTAGACGCATTCGCCCACGCCCAACGCCAACTGCTCGTGGATAAAGGTGCCCGCGGGGGTCTCCGCCAGGCCCATTCCACGCCATCCGCTGTGGGTGATGGTGCGCGGGCCGTCTTTGAATTCGATCTTCCAATCACAGGCTTTTTCCACGCGCACGGTCAGTTGGCCGCTGGTCAGGGTGGCGGCCGCGGCGCTTTCGCTGGTGACCACCGCGGCGGCCGGTAGGGCTTTGAGGTCAAAGCTGGGGCGCGGGTGCAGCGCGCCTTTATGGTGGTACACCTGCACGCGGATCACGTTGGCCATGGGCGAAGAAAAGCGCGCGGTCAGCACTGGGCAGTTGAGCGTATCTCCCCGGCCTAAAATGCGCCGGGTGGGTCCATAAGCGGTGAGCGCGTCTGGTTCTACGCAGACGCTGTGCGCCTGCACGGGGTAATGGGCGGTGACCCCGGGGCTAATTTGCCAATATCCATCGCTGAATTTCATCGGGCAAAGTCCTTATTTGAAGGGAAAACCACTAGACACGGAGACACGCAGTAGAATTCATGTATCTGCTCAGTCTGTGCAGCGTAACAGCCCCCAAACCTCCTTCTCCCCGCCCGCCGCTTCGGCTACCCGTAGGGGTGTGGGGCGGGGCCGGGGTTCTGGTTCTAAGCAGTACCCAATATCCTAATAATGCCATAGCGTGAGGTTCCAAGATGTGGTTCTGCCTGTTTGGGCAGCATGAGAAAACCGGCTTACGGTTATAATCTATGCGGATATTTTACTCGAAGCTGAACCTATGCGAGATGGATTGGAGGATGAAATGGCGCAATTTCGTTTTTATGTGGGTACTTTCACCTTAGGGCGCAGCTTGCCTGTGGCTGCGGAAAAAGGAATTTTCTGGTACCAGTTGGATGCTGAAACCGGCAGGCTGGCGCTCGAAGGCAGCGCCGATGCCGGCCCGAACCCGGGGTTTTTGACGCTTTCCCGGGATGGTAACTTTTTATTCACAGTGAACGAGGTAAAAGAATTCCGCGGCCAAAAAGGTGGCGGGGTGAGCGCGTTTTCGATTGAACGTGACAGCGGCGCTTTGAACTATCTTAACAGCCAGCAAAGCTTTGGCGTTTCGCCGTGTTATATCAGTTTGGATCAATCCGGGCAGTGGGCCATGCTCTCCAATTACCACAGCGGCAATGCCGCCGTCTATCCGGTTTTGCCAGGCGGCTACCTGGGGCCTAACTCCGATTTTATCCAGCATACCGGCCATGGACCCAACCCGGAGCGCCAGGAAGGCCCGCACGCGCATTCCATTCAGGTGGACCCCACCAATCAGCGCGTGCTGGTGGCGGACCTGGGGCTGGACCAGATTAAACTGTACCAGTTTGACGCAGCGGCGGGCAAGCTGCGCCCGGATCCGGTTGGGGTTATTCCAATTCATCCCGGCGCTGGGCCGCGCCACCTGGTTTTTCATCCCAACCATCAATGGTTGTATGTCGTCAACGAACTCGATTCGACCGTTGACGGCTTTACCGCGGATGGCGCGGGCGGCTTTGCCCACTTGCAAACCATTTCAGCCCTGCCCGCGGGTTACACCGGCGAAAAATGGGCCGCGGATATCCATGTGCACCCCAACGGCCGGCTGCTTTATGTTTCCAACCGCGCTCACGACAGCCTGGCCGGCTTCACCATCGACCCGGCGAATGGCCGGCTGAGCCTGATCTCGGTGACACCCGCGGGCGGCAAGACCCCGCGCAATTTTGCCATCGACCCCAGCGGGCGCTGGCTGGTGGCGGCCAACCAGAACGGCAACAACCTGGTGGTCTTTGCGCTCGACCCGCTCAGCGGCCAACTCACCCCGAACGGGGTCGAGGTGGAAGTTCCCACCCCGGTTTGTGTAAAATTTGTTTAGGGCGCGCTGAAGATAAAATTAACCTGGCTGCCCTGGGCCTCCAGCACGGCTAACGGGTAGGGCAGGTAATGACCGGGTGGGTAAGCCCGGTTGGGATTTTCCTGGACGGTCATGACTTCAGCGCTGTCGAGGCAGGAAGTGCTGGCCAGTGTTTCAGCACCCTGCACGCGGATGCGCAGACCTGGCCCGGACGGTGGCTGCCACAGCCACTGCTCCCCAGCCAGCAATTGTGGGGCGGGCGGCTGCGCGCCGCCGGGCAGGGTGATGGGGATGCGCAGCGTTTGCGGCGTATTGGATTGAATCACAACCCGCAGTTCAAGGCCGCTGATCGTAAACGTGCGGGTGCCGCTACCATCTGGCGCACGCAGGTTGATTTGACCCGGACGTACGCTTTGCGCGGTGAACTGCGCATAGAGCCCACTCCCCGTTTGCGGTGCGAAAGCACCTGGGATATCGGCCGGGTCGCCCGCCGGGCCAAGCTGTGGCTGCCATTTCGTAGGGTCAGACAGCCCTACACCAAATTGAGCGGCCGCGCCCACCCACTGCGCCGCGCCCGCGCTTCGGGTGCCCGAACCCGCTTCGGATGCCTGAAGGGGCATGTGGGCGTGCGGGCTGCGTTGGGCTGCAAATACCAGCCGCCCGCCCTCCAGCTTGAGCACCGCCAACCAGGTGTCCGAGGCCAGCACGCATTCTGGCAGGCCGTCATAATCCAGGTCCAACGTGCAGTCGCTGCGCGCGGCGGGCTGGTTGTTCCAGCGCGCCGCCAGGGCCAGGTAGCCGATCTGACCCAGCGCATTGGCTTGCAGCCCGGCCAGCCGGGCGTCTGCCGTGGGCGCAGTCAGCGCCAGGTAGCTCTGCCAGGCAGATTGGCTGAAGGTTCCCGGTGGCAGGGTCTCTAACTCGCGGCGCAGCGCCAGACGTAAATTAGGCAGGCTGATGCCGGATGGGGCCGGCTGCCCACTGCCGGTGACCGGGATGATTTCCGGTATGGGCGGAGTGCACAGCAGGTCGTGGCAGCCCACTGGCAGTGGTAGTGCCGCGGCGGGTAGGGCCGGGAAGGTCTGGAGATCGGCGGCCCGCAGCGGGAGAATCCACGGGTGGGTGGCAATATAGGCGAACGCGGCGGGCGCGGCAGACAGGTCGCCCCAGGCTGATTCCGGCAGGCTGCCGCCCAGCACCACCAGTTGAGTGGGGTCGTCTGAGAGTGCCGCGTTCAACAGGGCCTGGCGCACCGCCAGCGAGAGGCCGGCCTGGGTCAGTTGCGGCTCACTGGTTACTTCCCCGGCGCGGTACACTGGCGTGGGCAGCGGCACCAGGCGCTTGCCCTGCCAGAATACGACATGGGAGCGGTCAGCCAAATTGGCAAAATAGCTGCTGTAGGCACCCGGCAGCGCCGGGGTAAACGCGCCGAAGGCCAGGCTGCCGGCAGGCAGCCCGCCTTGCTGTGCGGAATTACGGCTCTGGCTCTGGCTGACCTGCCAGGCCTGCGGGTCGCCAAAAGCGGTTTCCGCCAGCAGTACGTCACCGCCCCAGGCCGCCGCGCGCACGCGCGCCCGCCCGCCCGCGGCGCTTAAACCGGTCAGGCTAGCCGGCTGCAGCAGGTCTGCCAGTACCAGCGGAATCTGGCGATCATGAGCGGCCTGCAACAGTACAGAAAGGCCGTGCCGCCCGCCCAGCGGGCCGGTGTGGGCGCCTTCCCAGCGGCGCAGGGTTTGAGCAGGGCTGGCGGCGGGCAGGCTGTCCCAGAAGACCAGCAGCAGCGGGGCCGGTCTGGGGTGGGTATGGGTGGGAAAAATCGCCGGGGTTTCGCTAAGAATAAAATTCTTTCCGGCCGCGGTGAGAAACACCTGCAAGCCCCACTGGCTCAGGCTGCCCGGCAGCGCGCCGCGGTTGAGCGATACGGTCAAAATGCCCAGGCCGGGGTGGTTGGCGGTGCGCGGAATGAGATTGGGCAGGGGATTTAAATTCTCGTCAAGCGCCTCGGGCAGGCCGTCCGCCGGAATTTTGATCAGCAGCTCATAGGCCAACCCGGATTGAATCCCCAGCATGGGCAGCGCGGTGCTGCCGCCCGGCCGGGTATCGAACGCCAGATAGAGGTCAAAATCGAGGGGTGGGGTCAGGTCCAGCACATCCAGCCTTATTTGCAGGTCAAAATCTGCCTGGCGCTGGTAGACCGCGATCAGGCTGTGCTGCGGGTCAGAATCGGGCGCCTGCAAATAACGCAGGTCGGCGGCTTTCCAGTTTTCAAAGGCAGAGGTGCGAGGCGGAACCAGGCCGTAGGGCATACAGGCGGTGATGCAGCTCAGGACAAGCACTAAACAGAAGGGTAAGGCGACATGCTTCATCGCCTCAAATTATAGCAGGGTAAAAAGTAAATCGCCGGCCCAGTGGCCGGCGATTTATGGAGATAGGGTCAGGCGTTAGTTATCGCGGGAGCGCCCAAAGAGTAGAAACGCGTAGTACAGCACGGTGGAAATAGCCTGAATGGCCGCAGCCACATAAGTGAGGGCGGCGGCATCCAGTACCTTGTTCACACCTTCCATTTCCTGATTGTAGACCATCCCTCCGGTCGAAAGCACCGCTTTGGCGCGCCGGCTGGCATCAAATTCAACTGGCAGGGTGATCAGTGAGAAGACCGCAGTCGCGCCGAATAAAATCAGGCCGATCAGCGAGATGGTGGTGCCTGTACTCGAAGAGAGAAACAAGCCAACCATAAAAATAAGCGGACCCAGCCACGAACCAATCTGCACTGTTGGCACCAGCGCTGAACGCAAACTGAGCATGGCATAACCTTCCTGGTGCTGCAGGGCATGCCCGGCTTCATGTGCGGCGATACCGTTGGCAGCTACACTATTGCTGCGGTAGACGTCGCTGCTCAAGCGCAGCACACGCTTGCCTGGGTCGTAATGATCTGAGAGCATCCCGCCGGTTTCTTCAACCGGAACACTCTTCAATCCATTGCTATCCAAAATTCGGCGCGCCACCTGGGCACCCGTTAATCCTGCCGTTGTGCGTACCTGCGAATACTTCTTGAATGCACCCTGCACCTTATACTGCGCCCACATTCCCAGCAAGAGCGCCGGCAGGCTGAAGAGCAGGAATAGACCGTATCCGTAACCAAACATCGGGTAAAACATCGCTGCAATTCCTTTCCTTTCGTATTATCTTAACCTGAAATCATGAAAGAAATCTTAGAAGCATGCAAGAAATATATTAATATCAAAAAACGGCAGGAATGCCGTTTTTTGATTCATGCTGGGATTTTTTGTTATTCCGTCTTGCGCGCCGCGATCAGTTGGCCCAGTAGTTCGCTGCGCGGGGGAACCAGGGTCAATTGGCCCTTGCCTTCGAGAATCTTTTGCGTTTCGAGGATCTCGAACACCGCATTGGAGACTTCGCTGTTCTGGGTGATGATTTGCAGCGCCGAGCCCACGATTTGTGGGCGGATGGCCCCCGCCCTGGCAAATTCGAAGGCCGCCTGCCGTTCGGCGGTGCTTGCGATAATGTTCACCTGGTTGGTGCCGTCCTGCTTGATCGCCGAGGTCACCTGGCGCAGGCGGTTGACCACCTTGGCCTGGATCTGATCCGTCATGCCACGGTCACGGAAGTGCACCTTGCGGATGTAAACGGAGCCCAGCTTGTAACCCCATTCATGCGAGCGCGGTGAGACTTCCTCGCGTACCATCTGGCTCATGTTGTGACGATTCACCAGCATTTGCTCGAGCGGCATGTTGCTCAACGAACGTACCACGGCGTTACTGACGTTGGCTGCCAGTGAACCGCGTGGATCGGTATTCTTGAACAGGTAAGAGACCGGCTCGCTGATATACATTTCATACCAGATACCCACGCCCATGGGCGCGCCTTCTTCCGAGTTTACCGGGTTGCTGCGCAGATACTGCTGGTCCAGGCGCATATCCAGCACGGTGCATTTGCCAAACCAGCGCACCAAAAAGGCATTCAAACCCAGGCTGAGCGGCAAAATGTGCAGGCCCGGCTCCTTGATCGTCCCAATGACCCGTCCAAACAGCACAAACACCTGGCAGGTGCCTTCCTGAACGATTGTATACAGCCCAAACTGGCGCAGGAAGAATAAAGCAATCGGCATGATAAACCACATGGCCAGGAACATGCCCACTGCTCCGATGAAAAAGTCGGTTAAGAGGTTCATCGCTCTACCTCCCGCACGATCTGTGCCGCGTGGGTGTACAGCTTCAGGCGCACATTCCGCTGGTAGGCTTGCAGGGCTTCCGGACCATTCTTGCGTAATTCTATCAACTGATCGGCCAGAGCTTTGAGTGGTTCGACTTCGGCCTGGGCATTCAGCGTTTCAATTTCTACTGCGCGCTTTGATTGCACGATTTTCTGGTCGGCCAGGGCCTGAGCCAGACTGATATCGGAAGAGACCTGGTTGTGGGCGGTGTTGATCGCCGCCAGGGCCGATTCTACCTCGTTCGGCGGGTCGATGCCCGTGATCAGCGAAGCGTCCAGGATGATGCCGTAGCGCGCCGCCGAAGAGGCACATTCACGCTCCATGTGTTCGTTCAGATCGCGTAAATTCTTGCGCAGATCGTTGATCGAAACCCCGGTGACGATGCTCATGCCGCCATCGCGTGCCGGATCCTGCGGGGCCTCAAACCCGGCGATGCGTTCGCGCAGGACCGAGACGAAATAACCCATTACATGCGAGATCGGCAGCTTGATCCCGAACAGATAGGCGTACAGGTTACTTTCGGCCACCCGGTAGCGGATTTGCCCATTCAGCCCGGTATTGAGCTGATCCTTGGTTACCGCTTCCAAAATCGTGCCCCCGGCGTTGGCTTTATGATCTTCGGGATCCTGTGCCATATTAATCGTCTGTGTGGCGATATTGGCCTTATAGATCCGCTCCCAGGGCCATTTGAAGTATGGCCCGCCGGGTGGAATCACCCGCACGATGGGATAGTTGTAGCGTGCTTTCTGCTCATCGGTCAGGTTATCGCCCAGGACCGTGGTCGCGGTGGTGTTATTCCCCATCCGTTCCGCGCGGCCGAAAATGGTCTTGACTGCGCGCTCATTTTGATCCACGGTGTAGATGGCTGAGAGCACATAGCGCAGCAAGAACCATACGGCAAATCCGATCATCACTCCGGCAAGGGTACTCATAAAACAAACTCCTTCAATCTTATGGCAAAGTTATCCAATTCATTCTACACGCAAATGGTAAATCAGTGCCCACATGAAATATGAAATATAATGGAAATGGGTTGGTGTGAATTAACCCTTGATTGTGTGGGCGAGGTGGGGCTTTTGAAAAGGGCGATCTGTTTCAGTATGTAATCATTGAAGTTCGATCGAGGCAAAGGGTCTCAAATGGATGCAAAAACCAAACAGCGGTTTATGGAAAACTGGTCAGACGAACGCAATACGGCCTGGTTGTATCACCTGATTTCTGAATTGGAAAAAGACAGTCGCATCGCGGAAGTGTACCGGCGCATGGAGCAAATTGAGCTGCGCCACGCGGCGCATTGGGAAAAGCTGATGACGGAAGCCGAAGAAAAGATGCCGGTATTTCAGCCAGCCATGCGTACCCGCATCCTGGCTGCCCTGGCGCGCCGTTTTGGCACGAGTATGATATTAAACAGTATGCAGCGTATGGAACAGAATGGGGCTTCCAGCTACCGCCAGCAATCCGAAGGCGCGGGTATGGCTGGTGATGAAGCCGGGCATGCCAATGTGATCAACCAGCTCACACGCTCAGCGCCGCAGGGAGGAATGGTGGGCAGCGCGATGGCTGTAATGGAAGGCCGCCACCGCGCCACCGGCGGCAATGCACTGCGGGCGGCGGTGCTTGGTTCTAATGATGGCATGGTCTCGAATCTGAGTCTGGTGATGGGCGTGGCTGGGGCATCGCCGGAAGGCAACGCGGTGCTGATTGCCGGTATCGCCGGTTTGCTGGCAGGCTCCATTTCGATGGCTTTGGGTGAGTGGCTTTCGGTGCAGAGTTCGCGTGAACTCTATGAAAATCAGATCAAGATAGAGACGCTGGAAATCAGCCGCAACCCCCAGGAAGAGATCGAAGAGTTGAGTTTGATCTATGAAGCGCGCGGTTTGCCCCGCGAGCAAGCGGTGACACTGGCCAACCGCATTATGGAAAACAAAGAGAGCGCGATTCAAGCCCTGGCACGTGAAGAATTGGGCATTGATCCGGACGAATTAGGCGGTTCTGCCTGGGAGGCAGCGCTGACCTCTTTTATCCTGTTTGCGTTGGGCGCGCTGGTTCCGCTCTTTCCTTTTATATTCTGGTCGGGGTTCACGGCGGTATTGCTCAGCTTCTTTTTCAGTATGATCGGCCTATTTATCTTGGGTGGGGTGGTGACCCTGTTTACCGGTCAGAAGGTGCTGAATTCTGGCCTGCGCATGGTGATTTTTGGTCTGGCGGCCGCGGTGGTGACGTTTGGCATTGGCCGGCTGATCGGCGTCAGCATTGGCGGTTAAACAGCGCGAACCCAAGCCAGGGAGCACGAGTTGATCCACCATACGGCGGATGGCAACGCGGTTTACTATCGCGTCCAGGGCGCAGGCCGCGAGCTGCTGATTGTGCATTGCGCAGCGGGAGACGCGGACGTGTACCCGGAGCTGGTGAAAACCTTATCCAGTCACTTTCGCTGCGTCACTTTCGACCGGCCGGGGTATCACCGCTCTGAGCAGCTTGATCGGGATACAACGGTGGCAGAGCAAGTGATGGCGATATGGACGGTGCAGCAGCAGGTTCCCGCGGATCGGGTATGGGTTTTTGCGCATTCGGGCGGGGGCAACTACGCACTGGCGTATGCGTTGGCCCACCCAGAGCGGGTAAAGGGGCTGATTCTGGTGGAACCGGCCCTGTATGCGATTTTTCCGGTGCAAGAGCGGCCCCCCGAAATCGACCGCATGCAGCGTGTGGTTCTGCCGCTCTTCCAGCAGGGGAAAATTACGCAAGGGCGGGCCGAGTTCTTTGCCATGTTCGGTTGGTCGACCGATGAACCGGCGTCGGAAAACTGGGGTTTCTTTGGGCACGAACTGGCGGTGATCACCCGTTGGTGCCCATCTGAAGCGGATCTGCACCAGGTGACCCTGCCAGTGCTGATTTTGGCGGGGGAAAAGAGCCCACCGCTGCTGCAAAATATCAGCCGGCGCCTGGCCGCGCATTTGGGCAATGCCAGGCTGATCCTGCTCGAAAAGATCGGTCACCAGTCGCTATGGACGGAGCCGCAGCTCATTGCGGCAAAGATTACGGCCTTTATCGATGAAACCGAAGCGAGGGCGCAAAAAGCATAGGCGAGTGCGGGGCTATTCCGGCAGAACGGGTTGATAGGTCTGGCCGCAGTACTGGCAAAACAGCGCGTCGGGCGCGTTGGGTTTGCCGCAGAAAATGCAGGGCTTAAGGGCGGGGGCCGGCAGTTGGGCATCTTTGCGCCGTCCAAAATGAGGGCGCGGCAGGCGGGCGACCATGCCTTGCGCAATTTTTTTGCCGTTTTCCAGTGACTGGCCGTAGAGGGCGCGAATCTGCTGGCTGGACATCTGCCGTCCGGTGAGATACCACTGTAAAATCACATGCCCCACCACATACGTTCCAGAATAAGCCACGGCCACTTTGGGCACGATGCCCCAAACCGGGATCAGGCCAATTAACAGGCGCGATATCTGACGCCACACAAAACCGCCGCCGATTACGCTGCCGAATTCGCCCACGTAATCTTCCCACCGGGTGGAAAAGCCCAGGGTTAACCCCAATTTATACACCAGAAAGGCCTGGGCTTTGGTCAGCACGACCATGTCGGTGATGTTGAGCGGAATATCAAAGATCGGGACCACCTGTGCCACACCCGTACCGATGGAATAGACCGCATTGGAAAAACAGGATTCGTTGATCAATTGGTTGGCAATGGTCACTCGAAAGAACGGAAACTGGCGGCCTAAAGCCAGGTGGCGTTCGGGCAGCAATTCCAGGATCACCGGAACGAATTCGCGCTGCATGAACTCCGCGTCCAGCACCGAACCGTGCAGTACCCGCTCCATCTCCCATCCCAGGGAATTGGATATTAATAACTGAGTTCCCGGCAGTTCCTTTTGGTTGACCAGTGCCATTACCTTCTTACCAGCCCCCGCCCATTTTTTTGCCAGGGCTTGTTCCTGGCCAAAATCGCTTGAGGCTGCGTCCAGCACCAGGATGATGATCTCCGCGGCATTGACCCACTCATCCGAATTGAGATCGGAAATGAGCACTGTGGTTTGAGTTTTGCTCTGCAAATGTTGCGGATCCTGACGAAGCTGATCCGCCAGGGTATGGCGCCCGACCCCCGGACGGCCCACAATGGCCAGCTTGACCGGGCTCAGAGCTGCCTCGCGGTAGGGGCGCAGATCGACTTCCTTCAGGTTTTTCCAAACATTGATGAGATCTTTGATCCCTGGCATATAGGATGTCCTTTATGATTTAACTACAGAGTCACACAGGCACTGAGAAGAAAAATGTCAATGATGTGCCCTATGTTTGTCCAGGTGACACAGGTTTGAATCGTTGCTTCGTGCCATGATTATAATGGGATTGGCGTGAGGTTAATTAAAGCGCTGCGTTCACTCACCGATTTTTGGACGGTGGTCGATCCATAGCGAAAAGCCTCGAAATCCCGGATTAATTCGTCCTTGAACCTAAGAAATATTTCCGCTTCCAGAGCAGGTAAATGAGTAAGATAAAGGACCAGATGAAATTCCCGATAAACGGTTGTTGCGCGTTGTAACTGATCAACCACAGGCTGACACCCCCAAAATAGAAGAAATAAGCGATGCTGAGGAAATATCCCCAACGCGAACGGGTGAACAGCCCAAACGAGAACAGAAATGCGCTGACGGCAACACTGGGCAGTATCCAGGTATCGGCGGCAGGTGATAAGCCATAACTGGCTGAGAGACCCCGACTGGTTTCAGCGGGATTGGTGAAAAGAGTGATGAGCAGCACAATGCCCCCAAACATGTAAAAAAGTGTAATAAGGATTACACCCAAAGGAGTTTTTTCGCGAATGGAGTTAACGGTATTCATTCTGATAATCTTCCGATGTGCCACTAACCTGACTTCTGACACTGCGGAGAGGGCCCCCACCCTTTCCGCAATGCGTTTGATTTCAATAGCTTTGATCGAATTGTTTCTATTACAGCGTCAGAATACGGTTAAAGAACGAACGGTAGCTTTTTAATGCCGTTCTGAGGTCTTCAGTCGAGGTATCTGCGTGACTGCCCCACTGCTGTTCCAACGTAGTGCGCTCACCGGCAAACACCCTCTCGATCTTTTCCAGAGCGTCTGAGACCAGGGCATCAGCCTGTTCGACCGAGGCGCGCGGTTCATCGACAAATTTGCTTTGGATGGAAGTCCAACGTGATTGCAACTCGGCAATTTCCTCTTGTTTCAACCAGAAGACCGGCGCAGGCGGCACCACGGCAACCGGAGTGGTCGCCTGCTGCATCTGCTCGATGTGTTCCTCATGCCGTCCTTCCACGGTCTCGGCTGTGTCCAGCGATTCAATTACCACCGCTTCATTTGCTACGGTGTTCTCATAAACGGGATTGTTCTGATTCGGAACATTGTTATTGTTCAACATATAGTTGTCATTCAGATGATTATTTTCACTCATGGGATAGCTACCTCTGTTTCTTTTGCGATAACTTCTTTTACGGCGACGGTGCCCAATAGTTCTGCATATAGGGAATGGTAATAGACCATGGCCTGTCTCAGTTCTTCGGTTGAGGTGGAGTTTTGCTGGTTTTTGATCGCGATTTCATGCGCACTGCGAAAATCAGGTACGAAATGCGGGAACATAACCGACAGATCCTCAGCCCGCTGTTCAAAATCCGCCACCGGGAATCCACGGGCGATCATCACCTCGGTAATCAGGCGGTTGGCATCTTCGACCGATTTAGCAGGGTCATCCACAAAATCCGCCTGGATCATATTCCACTCTGCGTGATAACGTTCTCTTTCAATTTCACTCAGATCGCGGATATCTAACTTGACTACCCGCTTCTCGCGTTCCTTGAGTGCTTTTTCAGCAGCGCGCTGGTCGCCTTCTTTACTTACCGTGTAGTTATATTCAGAGCCGAATTTCTCTTGAAGGTCCTGGCTGCTCTTTTTACGGCTGGCAAACCACACTGCCACACCGGCTGCGATGACTAAACCCACAACGACGATGATCAAAATCAGGGTTTCTGTGTTCAAATGAAGCCTCCTTGCTTATTAGGCGTACTTGATATCAAGATCCCACAATAAAATTTCCGGACCTCTTTCATCGAGAGGGGTAGGTCAGGGTATCGCGATTGATACGGTGTTTGCCAGCCGGAAGAGGTCCGTCAGAATCAGCCAGCATGCCGTTGCGACCCAACCCTTAACTCCAGAAAACCACTTGTTAATCGAACCCATCTGTAAGATAAACCGCCCGTTTCCGGTCGATTCATGATGCAGCATATACCCGCTGCCAGGGCAATGAAACATGCGAATCGGGAAACCAGCCCACAAATCATCGTGTGGCAGTTCGACGCCGGGTCTTCTGATGTGGACACTCAGCCAAATTGAGCTGGTTCCAACAACGATCCGCAATCATCGTCTCTTTTGCAATTCAACCTAACTATTTTTCCATAAGCTGAAAGCAATTGGGTCGATGGAATTACTATACCGTCCCTGGTCGTGTCCGGCTATCAGCCTGAGACTGAAGTATGTGTAAGCGAAAGGTAAGCCGGTTAGTCAGTGTTTGGCCTACATCCTCTTTGAGAATGTCGCCAGCGTTTAAACCAAAAAGACACCGGTAAAGGTGTCTTTTTTTGTGGTGCCCCAGCCGGGACTCGAACCCGGACTTTCAACTTCGGAGGCTGACGCTCTGTCCATTGCGCTACTGGGGCGTTAGCCTACCCATTTTCGCCTTGGCTAAGGGTATGAGCTGCTATTATAATTCAAAAATTGGTCCTTGAAAACCCCCAAAAAGGGTTTGCGGTGAGTGGTAAATTTGTACAACAAAAAATGAACCCTACGAGAAGTTCATCCATTTCTTTACTCTGGTGGAAATAAGGATCTCCTCCCTCCAGACCGTGGTTAGGGCTACCAGAGCAAAAAACCGCGTTCCCCAAACCGTTTGAGCAGGAGCATGTCGATGCCCAGGGCGCGCCCGGCGCGAGCCAGGAAAACCACGCCGAGAATTCCAATGGGCATCAAATACGCCCACAACCAATCATGTCCAAAAGTGGCTAACAGGGTGTTCATCAGGAAGAAAATACCAGCCAGGCAGAAAAGGCGGGTGAATCCGCCGAGGAGCAGCGCCAGGCCCAACAGAAACTCCGCGACGAGTTGGAAGGGCGCAAACCCGCCTCGGATGGGCAAAATAACATTATTGATAAAGGCTGCGTACCAGGTGAGTGAGTTTTCGGATTGGGGGAAAACCTGGGTAAAGAAGAGCAACAGGCCCTCCGGGGTGTAATACCCTTTGGCCAGATTGCTCAGCCAGGAGGTTAGAATAACCACTCCTACCATGCTGCGCAATAAAGCCAGCCAGGTCAGCGAAGTTGTAGGTTGCTTATCAAAAAATAGATTTTTCATTTCATCCTCTCCATCGGTAGGTTATTTGCCACCCAGACCCGGGTAGGCTTCGAAGAAACGTCGCGTATGCGTTAACCGCTCTGGCGGCAGGTGCGTCAGCTCAGTTGCCAGGCGGATAGCTTCCAGTGCGGTATCAACATCATACCAGGGGGGAGTCAGGGCTGTCACGAGGTTAAGCGCTTCAGTCCGGGCCAGCGTTTGGGAAAGAACCTGGTTTGTACTCCAGCGAATTTGTTGAAAGATCTCTGGTTGAGCTTTTTTTATCCCCACCAGATAGTATCCTCCGTCTTCTCCTGGTCCCAAAACGACGTCGTTTTCATCCAGGAGCTTCACAGCCTGGAGTAAATAATTGCGGGGCAGCGATGGACCATCGGCATTAAGTGCGATCACCTGGTGATAACCGGCTGCAAGAAAGTGCCCTGTGGCCTGAGCCAGGCACTCACCGATGTCGGCGCCTTCGATTGGTAATATTAGGGTACCTGGCGCAGTGATCCTTTCAAAATAGTCGCTCGCTAAGGCGGGGGTGATCGCTGCGGCCAGTTGTATTCCCGGCAGACTGCTGCCTAATGAGAAGGTGTCCAGCAGCAAGGCTTCATAAAACTCGGCAGCTTGCGGGAGTTCGAAAGGGGGGCAAAGCCGCGTCTTGGTGAATCCGACACGCGGTTGTTTGGCCATAACCACCAGGACTGTGGATCTTTCCATCCTTCAACTCCGCGCATATTGCAGAATCAGGCGCAAAATCTGGGTCGATGCCAGCAGCGACCCCCGCCAGGTTCCGGTGATTTTAGATTTTCCGCCGCGTCGGGCGTGGTAAGAAACCGGAATTTCAACAATCTTCCAATTGCGGCGAGCGGCCTTGGCGATCATCTCGGTGGGTAAGCCGTAGGTCATCTCCTGTAAATCCAAATTGAGTATCTTTTCGCGCAGCCCGGCTCTGAAAGGGCTCAAGTCGCTCAGTGGCAGATGGTAAATCCAACGGAACAGTGCCGCGGCCAGCAAGTTACCAAACCACTGGGTCCAGGGCATTGCGCCGGTATCCATCCGCCCGGCCAGGCGCGATCCCAGAACCAGGTCGGCTTGCCCACTCAGAATCGGAGCAAGCAGTTCCGGCAAATGAACCGGGTCATCGGCGCCGTCTGCGTCCAGGAAGACCACCACTGGGCCCACTGCAGCTAACAATCCGCTGTGGCAGGCTCGTCCATAGCCGCGGCGGCTTTCATGGATCACCCGTGCCCCAAATTGCTCGGCGATAGTCACGGTCGCATCGGTTGAACCGCCGTCCACCACCAGAATCTCACGCGTCCACTGCATCGGAATAGACGACAAAACGCCTCCGATGCTTTCGGCTTCATTGAATGCTGGCAGAATAATGCTGACGATTTTTTCGGTCATCGGCTTTAACCAAATCCTGGTAGCCTTCCTACGGAAGGTTGGGTTACCCTCAAGTGAATGTTTTCAGCGGCCCTTTTTCGCCGCGCGCATGCGCGGCTAGCTGTTCCCGCACCTTTTCTACTGCCGCGGATAATGGAAAAGTATTTTGGGTAACCAGCATGTCTGGCTCGGTGGCCAGGGGATGCCAGTAGATTCCATCGATATTGACAGTAAGTTCGGGGGACAAATTATCCAGTCCAACTTCCAGGCCTTCTGTAGAAAAGCCACGCCGGGCCAGCGGGCGGATAAAGTGTTCTTCTTCACTGATTCCCAATGATCGATGGAATGCGCAGATTTCGTCCAGATGGGCGGCGTTGGCGCTGGTTTCTGTGGTAGATAAGCGCACGCGAACCCCATTGGCTTGCAGGATTTGAATGCCCGCGACCGTGCGCGCCCAGGTGCCTGCCCCACGGTAGGCGTCGTGATGTTCGGCGCGTCCACCATCCAGGCTGACCTGGATTACCAAATTCTCGTTGGCGATAGCTCGCAACCTAGCCAACCGTTTCGGCGATAACAACATGGCATTGCTCAGTAAAATGGTTGGCAGGCGTTGGGAAGCGTAGCTTAGCATGGCGTAGATGTTGTCCAGGAGCAGTGGCTCTCCTCCGGTAAAATAAATACAGGAGAAATTTTCCTGCACTGCCTCATCGACCAGCTTCCTGACCGTATCCAGCCCGATGGCCCTGCGCGGCGCGGATGGACTGGATTGTGCCAGGCAATAGGCACAGCGCAGATTGCAATCATAATTGGTGTAAACCCATAGCTTCCACTGAAAATCAACTGCTTGTTGTGAATTTAGCATTGTGCTCACTCAATATCCCATCGCCGGTACCAGCGGAGAGAGCTGGCGCAGTTCGCCGCGCAGGGTTTCAATCGCGGTCTGGTTGCCGTCTTCATTGCCCAACCGGGCATACTGGTTCTTTTTGTGGGCAATTTCTCCACACAAATTGTAAAAACGGGTGGTCACACGGTAGTGCCCACCCTTAAGCGCAAACAGACGCACCTTCCACTGGTAGGTAGGCGAACAGGCTGTGGTGAACTGCGGCAGGGTGAGGGTTCCATACTGCACCTCTTCGTGCAGGTAGTTGACGATCAGGGTCTTCTCGCGCCGCTTCATGATATAGATAAAAATACCCATTGCCAGCCAGCCTGTCCAATCCAGGGCTGTGGTGGAAAGCAGGCCGCCCCACCCATTGGAGTAAAAAGCCAGGGTATTGTGCAGAGAATGCGTGGCTACCGACGCCATATACCCAAACAGCACCGCCAAAAATTTGACGGCTGCGGATGGGTTCAACCGGGCCACAGCCAGGCCGATGCCGGTGAAGGCAGTATAAAACGGGTGCTGCCAGCCCACCAATATGACGCGCACAAACGCCAGAAAGAATAATCCAGTCAGACCGTTTTTTTCATAACCGTACTGGTAAATGTAATAGACATTCTCGGTGGCGGCAAAGCCCAGCGCGGTCACGCCGGCATACACAATGCCATCGAGCACCGAGTCGAATTCTTTGCGTGCCTTCCAGTAGACGAGCAGCACAGCAGCGCCTTTGAGGCCTTCCTCAATCACCGGCGCAATCAGCGTACCCGTGGTCAGGTCAGTGGCGGATTCGGACGCGGTAAAGAAGTAAACGCCCATGCCCATCATGGTATTGATGAAAAAAGCCGCCGCGGAAGCCACAATTGCGCCCCATAAAAAGACGCCAATCAGCAGCAGCTTGGGCTCCTTTTCATAGCGGTCCAGCCAATAGATAATCCCGGCATTGATGAATGCCGGGATATATCCAAAGATCAAAGCCAGTGAGAACGCCATGGGTACCCTCTATACACAAGTGGATTAAGTTGGGTTATCCGAGAATTAATTTGAAACGATCTACCCGCACATCATAAGGATCGTAGCCTAAGGCGGATAAAACCTCATCGGTGCGTCCGGTGGCGCTTTCGCGCGTGGCCAGGCGCATCGCCAGGCGGGCTCTGCCCTGTTCATCGGGTGGCAGCAGGCTCAGTCCTTCCACCAGCGGGCGCATATCGTAGTTCTTGCCGCGATATTCTCGGCGCAGTTCGGCGGCGGCCAGTAATGCGGTAACCCGTTCGGCCAGCAAGGCTTCATCCACCGGGTCGAGCAAGGTGGCGATATAGTCGGCCGAAGTCACCTGCTTTGGCAGCGAGGGGGCCAGCAGTTCCACTGGTTCCACCGCCTGTAGTTCCAGGCCGGGGGGCAGGGCCGGCTGCAGCGCCGCGCTCAGTTCGGCTGGCGTGGTTTCCGTCTCAAGCCAGACGTCGATCATTTCGGCATGGCTGGTTAACCCCAGTGGCAGCGGGCAGGCCTGGATCAGCTTAGGTTGGGGATGAAACCCCAGCGAATAGGCCAGCGACAAGCGAGCGCGACGCAGCGAGCGTTCCCAGATCCGGTGAATATCCAGGTTGCTGGTATAACGCAGCGCGGCAGTTTTGGTATAGGTGATGCGCAGACGTTGCATGGGTTCAGGCCTCCTGCAGCAGATTCACGGCGCGCACCCGGCCCTGGCTGACCTCGGGGCACTTCCAGCCTTCGCCCGGGTTCTGGCGGCGGATGGCGGCAAAGGTTGGCAAGATGCCGCAGGCGTAACACTGTTGGCGGCAGTCTGGGCGGGTTTTGCCTTCCAAAGACCAGCGATAATCCTGCGCCATAAAGGATTTTTTGACGCCAGAAGAAATATGCTCCCAGGGAAAGATTTCGTCGATAAAGCGCTCCCGGTGGGTATAGAAGGCCGGGTCGAGCCCGTGTTCGGCGAAGGCGCTTTCCCATGCCGGAAAGCGGAACTGATCCTGCCAGGCGTCGAATTTGGCGCCATTGCGCCAGGCTGAATAAATCACATCGGCCATACGACGGTCACCGCGCGATAACCAGGCTTCCAGCAGAGTGTCTTGGGGAGAGGTCCAACTGTATTTCATGCCAGGCCCGTTTAGGTTACGCCGCAACAACTGCTGCTTGGCCTGGATCTGTTCGACCGAGTCGCACGGTACCCATTGGAAGGGGGTGTGGGGTTTGGGCACAAAGGTGCTCACGCCGGCGTGCAGGTTGGCGCGATTGCCGATCACTTTGCGTCCTGCTGCCAGTACCGCCTTGCACAAGTCAGCGATCGCCTGTACGTCTTCCAGAGTTTCGGAGGGGTGCCCGATCATAAAATAGAGCTTGATCGTGGTCCAACCGCGTTCATAAATCGCGCGGGTCACATCCATCAGGGCCTGAGTGGAAATCGGTTTATTGATAATATTGCGCATGCGTTCGGTGGCGGCTTCGGGGGCCAGGGTAAAGCCGCCCTGGCGGGCGCCTTTCAGCCCTTCCAGCAGGTCAATCGAGAGTGATTCGATGCGTAAGGAAGGCAGCGAAATGGTGACGTGTTTGCCCGTAAAGCGTTCTGAAACGCCTTTGACCAGATCCATGATATTCGTATAGTCGGACGAGGAAAGCGAGAGCAGCGCGATCTCTTCAAAACCGGTGTGGTTCAGGGATTCTTCCAGGGCATCCACCACTTCGGCTACCGGGCGCTCGCGCACCGGGCGGGTGATCATTCCGGCATGACAGAACCGGCAGCCACGGGTGCAGCCGCGCATGATTTCTATCGCGATGCGGTTATGCACCACATCCACATTGGGCACCAGGAAACGGGTGGGTGGAGGGGGCAGCTTGGCTACCAGGCGTTTTTCCACCGTTTTGGGAACATCGGCAGAATTGGGGCTGATGCTGGCAATTGTGCCATCGGGCTGGTAGCTGACGGAGTACAGCGAAGGCACGTATACCCCGTGTAGGCGGGCCAGGGCGCGCAGCAGGTCTGTACGCGGCGCTGCGCTGCGCTTCCAGGTCTGGTAGCAGTCGACAATTTCGGGGAAAACATCTTCCCCTTCGCCGATCACGAAAGCGTCGAAGAAGGCGTGCATGGGCTCCGGGTTGAATGCGGCATGCCCGCCCGCGATCACCAGCGGATGGTTGCGGCTGCGCTCGCTGGCAAAAATCGGAATTTCCGCCAGGTCCAGCAAATTGAGCGCATTGGTATAGAGCGACTCATACGGCAGGCTCAAACCCAGGATGTCGAAATCCACCAGAGCGTGTTTGCTTTCCAGCGAATACAGCGGAATATGCTGTTCGCGCAGTTGGGCTTCCATATCGCTCCAGGGGACATACGCGCGCTCGGCCAACACATCCCGGCGGGCGTTGAGCATATGATAAAAGATGGCCAGGCCCAGGTTGGGCAGACCGATATCGTAAATATCTGGAAACGCTAATGCGACATGGGTTTCAACCGCATCCCAGTCCTTCACAATTTGATTCAGTTCACCGCCGACATAGCGCCCAGGTTTTTGTACGCGCAGTAGAACGCGTTCCAGCCGGGCTTCAATTTCAATGGGAGATATCACCAGTAAAGCTCCTTATAAATCGGATATTGAACTCAGATTTTACCGGATGGCGCAAAAATTGGCAAGCGAGCGCTTTCGACGGGTGCGCGCTGCTACACTTCCACTCGCTGAGACAGAATGGGTGCATCGGACCACAGGCGCGCGGTTAAATCCAGCACTGTTTGCAAGCCACTTTGTAAAAAGGCCGCTTCGCCGCCCAGCATGTCACAGGCATGGCCCCCATTGTACCCCACACTGCCCATTTATAACGCCGGTGGCGCTGCACCTGCCGCCGCTGGGTGGATTCTTCCCTTGCATAAAGAGGTTCCGCCGGGTACAATCCTTGAACATTAATAAGGAAACACCCCCCCAGCTTGGGGGCGGAAGAGAGAGATGAACTCAGACGCAACGCTTGAAGGCAACTACCAGCAGGCACTGGATTACCTGTTCAGTTTTGTCGATTACAGCCTGACCCGAAATTTGCGATATTCGCCCGAGAAATTTGACCTGGGGCGGATGCATGCCTTCATGCAGCGTCTGGGTCATCCGGAGGCTTGTTATCCGATTCTGCATATCGCCGGAACAAAAGGCAAAGGGTCGGTGGCGGCCATGTGTGCCAGTGTGTTGCAGGTGGGTGGTTACCGCACCGGGTTCTACACCTCTCCCCATCTGCACGATTTTACCGAACGCATTCAGGTAGATGGTGAGTCCATCAGCAAAGCCGAACTGGTGGAACTGGTTGAAGAACTAAAGCCCCACGTGGCTGCGATTGAACGCCTGACCACCTTTGAAATTACCACGGCGCTGGCTTTTATGTACTTTGCCCGCCGCGGCTGCGGGGTAGCGGTGATTGAGGTGGGCCTGGGCGGCCGCCTGGATGCCACCAATGTGCTCACTCCGCTGGTCTCTGTGATCACCTCGCTTTCGATGGATCACATGAATGTTTTGGGCGATACCCTGGCGCTGATTGCCGCTGAGAAAGCCGGCATCATCAAGCATGGTCGGCCGGTTGTCGTGGCTCCGCAAAAGGATGAAGCTCTGCATGTGGTGGTGCGCATCGCCCATGAACAAAATTCACATTTGGTGCAGGTGGGCCGCGATGTGTATTTTGCACCGGCTGCGCATTCGCTCGATCACCAATCGCTGTTGATCTGGAAGGCCGAAGAACAGCCGCTGGTGGATGAATTTATAGAAAGCGGCGGACGCACCGAATGGCAGCCGATCCGCCTGACGATTCCCCTGTTGGGATACCACCAGGTGGAAAATGCAGCCACTGCTTACAGTACTTTGCAGGTGGCACGCCAGGAAGGTCTGGCGATTTCTGAAGAAGCAATCCGGCAGGGTCTGGCCCAGGTGAGCTGGCCCGGCCGGTTTGAGATCTTGCGGCGCAACCCGGCGCTGATTGTCGACTCGGCCCACAATCGCGATTCAGCCCTGCGCCTGCGCCTGGCGATCGAAGATTATTTGCCTGGTAAGCCGGTAATTCTGGTCTTTGGCGCATCCGAAGATAAAGATGTGCACGGTATGTTCGCGGAACTACTACCGCGGGTCAAACGGGTGGTGGCCACCCAATCGGTTCACCCACGGGCGATGGAAGCCCAAAAATTGGTCGAAATGGCCCACCAATTTGGTGTGCCCGCGGTGGCTGTGCTTCCACTTGAGCGTGCTCTTGAAACTGCGCTGGAACAGGCAGGTAGTGAAGCGGTGGTTTTAGCGGCCGGCAGCCTGTTCATTGCGGCGGCGGTGCGCGAGGTGTGGCAAAAAATGGAGATGGCGGAGCAAGTATGAAGCAAGAAGATTGGGATACTCGAACAAACGATTCTGAGGAATATACCTCTTCGATTCACCAACGAACCGAGGAGCTTTACCGCATTCCAGATAGCGAATTGGATGCGCAGGGTTGTGTAGATCTGCCGGTGCTGGTATTGCGCGACATTGTGGTGTTTCCACGTATGATATCGCCGATTTTTGTCACCCCCGGTTCCAATCTACTGGCGATTCAAGATGCACAATATAACTTCCAGACGATGATTGCGTTGGTGCAGCGCGACCCTGAAATGGAAGACCCCACCCACGAAGATATGCTGCCCATTGGGGTAGAACTGGCCGTTGGGCGGCTGCTGAATATGCCGGACGGCAACAATTCAGCGTTGGTTCAGGGCCGGCGGCGGGTAGAAGTGTTAGAATTCACCCAACTGGAGCCGTTTTTCCGCGTGCGGGCGCGGGTAGTGGATGAGCCAACCAAGGTGGACCGCCATGCGGATGCGCTGATGCGCACCACGCGCGACCTGTTTGAACGGTGCGTGCAGTTGGATCGCAGTTTGCCGGAAGAGGCACACCTGTTTTCACTGAATATTCAGGAGCCCGGCTGGCTTTCTGATATGGTGGCGACGGCCATCTCTCTGCCGTTTAAAGAGCGCCAGTCGCTGCTGACGCAGTTGAAGCCCATGGAGCGTTTAAAGCGTGTCAACTGGCTGTTGGCTCAGGAATTGGACGTCCTGCAGCTTGAAGATGAAATTCAAACCCGTGTTCAAAGCGAGGTCGATCGCAGTCAGCGCGAATTTTATTTGCGCGAACAGTTGAAGGCCATTCAAAATGAGCTGGGTGAAGGCGATATTTGGACGCGCGAGCTGACCGAATTAAAAGAGAAAATTGCCACCATTTCCCTGCCCGAAGAAGCAAAAACGACCGCGCTGAAGGAAGTTGACCGATTGACCCAGATGCCGCCGATGGCGCCGGAAGTTGGCATTATCCGCACCTATCTGGATTGGATTTTGGAGCTGCCCTGGAAGACCGAGACCGATGACAACCTGGATGTGACCAACGCCTCCAAGGTGCTGGAGACCTACCACTATGGGTTGGGCAAGGCTAAAGACCGCATTCTGGAATATATCGCGGTGCGCAGCCTGAAACCCAAGCGTGCTCGCCAGCCGATTCTGTGCTTTGTAGGACCGCCTGGAACTGGGAAGACCTCATTGGGGCGGTCGATCGCTGATGCATTGGGGCGCAAGTTCGTGCGCCTTTCGTTGGGTGGAGTGCGCGATGAAGCCGAAATTCGCGGGCACCGCCGTACCTACATTGGGGCGCTGCCCGGGCGGATTTTGCAGACCATGCGCAAAGCCGGGAAGTTAAACCCGTTGTTTATGCTGGATGAAATCGATAAACTAGGCGCAGATTTTCGCGGTGACCCGGGTGCGGCGCTATTGGAAGTGTTGGACCCGGAACAAAATTTTGCCTTTTCAGATCATTACCTCGAGCTTTCTTATGATCTCTCCAAGGTGATGTTTATTACCACCGCTAATTCGTTGGGTTCAATTCCTCCGGCTCTGCTCGACCGTATGGAAGTGCTTGAATTCCCCGGATACATTGAGGAAGAAAAGCTGGAAATTGCTCGCCGCTTTCTCATTCCGCGCCAGGAAGAAGAATCGGGGATGGAAACGGGTGAAATTCGCTTCCAGGATATGGCGGTGCGACGCATCATTCGTGAATATACCTATGAAGCCGGGGTGCGCAACCTGGAGCGCGAACTGGGGCGCATGAGCCGCAAGGCTGCCCGCCTGAAATCGGAACACAAGCCTTTTCCGCACATCTTTACCCCTGCCACGGTGGAAAAATTCCTGGGTCCGCCGCAGTTTTTTATGACCGAAGCCGAACGCCAGGATGAAATTGGGGTGGCCACCGCGGTAGCCTGGACAGAGAGCGGCGGAGAAATTATGCCGGTTGAAGTGCTCATTTTGGAAGGCAAAGGCAACCTGCAAATTACCGGCCAGATCGGCGAGGTGATGCAAGAATCGGCTCAAGCGGCCTTGAGCTACCTGAAGTCGCGCGCGCGAGAACTCGATATTGACCCGGAGTATTTCGAACGTCTGGATGTCCATATCCATATTCCCGAAGGGGCTATTCCAAAGGATGGCCCCAGTGCCGGAATCACCATGGCGACAGCCCTGATTTCGGCCTTTACCGAACGGGAAGTGTACAAAGAAGTGGGCATGACCGGCGAAATCACGCTGCGTGGGCGGGTGCTGCCTGTGGGTGGGCTGCGTGAGAAGGTGCTGGCCGCGCACCGCGCCGGCCTGAAAACCATCCTGATACCCGAGCGAAACCTGAAAGACCTGGTGGATGTGCCGCGCAAGGTGCGCGATGACTTAAACCTGATCCCGGTCACGCACATGGATCAGGTGCTCAAAGTGGCGCTGCACCCCCCGCTGGAAAAACCAGGCCGCTACAAACGAGCCCGGCCGCAAGAAGCCCCGGGTGATGAAGCCGGTGCTGACGTAGAGGAATAATCGATAAAAAGAAAGGCCGCGCTTGCGGCCTTTCTTTTTATCGATTATTCCTTACTTTCGCTTGCCAGGGCTGGTTCGGAAACTTCTGGCGCCGCTTCGGATTGCAGGGCACGTACGCCGTTGCGCACCTGGGTAAGCAATTTTTCCATTTCCACTTCAAGGCGCTCCAGGGTGTCCAAAACATAATCATCTGCATCGGCTTTTTGACGTTCAGCTTCTGCTCGTCCCTGGGCAACAATTTGCTCACTGCGCGCATGCGCGGCTTGCGAAACACTGTCCCGCTCCACCAATTGCTCGCTTTTTTCACGGGCAAGCTGCAAGGTGCGGTTGGCTTCTTCCTGAGCCTGGGCTAAAATTCGGTCGCGTTGGGCCAGCAGCTGCTGAGCCTTTTTGATTTCTTCGGGAATCGAGACTCGCATCTGATCGATAATATCCAGCATGCGATCCTCATCAACAATTACGCTATGAGTAAATGGAACATTGCGGCTTTCATTGAAAAGTTCTTCCAGTCGATCTACCAGGTGCAGAATATCCATACCAACCTCCGCTTGTTTTCTTTTCCGTTGCAAGTCTCAGACCAGTTTATTGTATATCAAAATTGTAAAAAGATTAATCGCGCATCGAAGTTTGGGGCACAATTTGCTGCCCATCTCCCAGGTCGTGGAACTTTGACCGCAAAACCCGGGCCACGTGGGGCGGTACCATGCTGGAAATATCACCCCCTAAAGACGCAATTTCACGTACTGTGGTTGAAGCGAGAAAAGTGTGCTCTTCATGCGTGATGAACTGCATAATTTCGATCTCAGGCGCCAGGCGGTGATTGGCGAGTGCCATGCGAAATTCATATTCGAAATCGGAGAAGACCCGCAGCCCACGCACAATCACATCCGCGTCGATGCGCCGGCAAAATTCGACGGTCAGACCGGAGTAACCCGTCACCCGAATTTTTGGCACACCGACAAAGGCCTGCTCGACCAGGCTGATGCGTTCGTCGGGTGTAAATAACAGGCTTTTAAGCGGTTTGTTAAAAACCGCGATGATTACCTCGTCGAACAGGCGCGTCGCGCGCATGGCAATGTCGATATGACCGTAATGAATCGGGTCAAATGTTCCTGGAAAAACAGCTCGAACCATATTTCTTGAGATCCTCAGCTCACATCGCCGCGGCCAATTCCCCAAAAACGGCGGAATGAACGAGCCAGGGCGAGATTTTCAGGGTCAGATAATTCCGGATCGCGTTCAAACAGGGCTTGAGCCTGCTGTCGCGCTTTTTCAATGGTGAAGATGTCCATTAAGTTGGCCATGCGCAGTTCTGAGTAGCCAGACTGGCGTGTGCCCAAAAATTCACCCGGCCCACGCTGTTGCAGATCGCGCTCGGCCAGTACAAACCCATCGTTGGTCTCTTCCATTACCGCCAGGCGGTTGTTTTCAACGGCATTTTCGGTTCCAGGAATCAGCAGGCAGAAGGACTGCGCGGACCCGCGCCCCACCCGTCCGCGGAATTGATGCAACTGGGCCAGCCCAAAGTGATCGGCGCCTTCAATCAGCATCACCGTGGCGTTGGGAATATCCACACCCACTTCCACCACCGATGTAGACACCAGAATATCGTATTCACGGTCACGGAATCGCTTCATCACCACATCTTTATCATCAGCGCGCATTCTGCCGTGTAGCAGTCCCAGCTTGAGCTTGGGGAAGACCTTGGCCTGCAGGCGGGCGTGTTCATCCACTGCCGCCTTGCCTTCGTCGTTATTTTCGCCTTTTTCAATCAGGGGATAAATAATGAACACCTGGTGACCGGCGCTGACCTGGTTTTCGATCAGGTGATAAGCCCGTTCACGTTCGACCGGATGGATCACATGTGTATCCACCGGCATTCTTCCGACCGGCATTTCGTCCATCACTGAGAGGTCAAGGTCGCCGTACACCGTCAGCGCCAGCGAGCGCGGGATGGGGGTGGCGGTCATCACCAGCAGGTGCGGGTTCTCGCCTTTGGCACGCATGGTGGCGCGCTGGCCAACGCCGAAACGGTGCTGTTCATCGACCACGACCAACTGCAGGCGTTGAAACGTGACCGGATCTTCCAATAGCGCGTGGGTGCCGATGATGAATTTTATGGTGCCATTGGCCAGCGCTTCGCGAATTTCACGTTTTTCGGCTTCGGGGGTGTCACCGATCAGCAGCCGAATTTCACCAGGCTGCAAGGCGGCGGAAAGATCTTCTCCTTGCGCTTCGCCCAGCAGGTTTGAGAGGCCGCGGAAGTGCTGTTCGGCCAGAATGCTGGTAGGGGCCAGCAGCGCTGCCTGGGCGCCGTGCCGGGTGACTGTGGCCACTGCCATCGCGGCAACGACGGTTTTCCCCGAGCCGACATCGCCCTGCAGCAGGCGGTTCATGGGGCGCCCACGGACCAGATCTTGCTGGATTTCGCTCAGCACGCGCTGCTGCGCGTTGGTCAAAGCGTATGGCAGTGCCGCCAGGTGCAGCGCCAACCATTCCGGGTCCGTTTCAAATACCTGGGCCGAATTGGCCTGCCAGGCGCGTTTTTGGCGCAGTACGCCCAACTGCAGGAAGAAGATTTCATCAAATGCAAGGCGGGCGCGGGCGGCTTTAAGCGCTTCTTGCGAATCGGGAAAATGCGCCTGAGTGATCGCCGTAGCCAGATCGACCAATCCAGCCGCATCCCGTACTGTAGCCGGCAGGTATTCGGGTATACGCGCTGCCCAGAAAGCGACGGTCTGGTACATGATCTTGCGCAGCCAGCGTTGTGTGATGCGCGCTGCCAGCCCGTAAACCGGTACAATGCGATTGGTGTGCAGATGTTCCTGCTCTACCAGTTCCCAATCCGGGCTGTTCATCACCAGGCGGCCCAGGTACATATCGATCTTGCCTGAGACGACAATTTGAATACCTTCGCGCAAACGCTGGGTGAGCCAGGGTTGGTTAAACCAGGTCAGGCGCAGAAAGCTGGTGCCGTCCGATAAAACGGCTTCGGTCAGGCTGGTTTGCCCACCGCGCACCGGGCGCACCGCGATGCTTTGGATCATGCCCAAAACCGTCACCTCTTCGTTATAAAGCAAGTGATTTATTGGTTTGAGTTGGCTGTAATCATCATAGCGGCGCGGGAAATAATACAGCAGATCTTCAAGCGTATTCAGTTCCAACGCCTTGAGGATCTGGGCATTTTTGGGACCAATTCCATTTAAAACGGTTAATGGCGCATTCAGGCCTGGGGTTTGCGATGTTTCTGCAAAATGAGTTGGGGCAGGTTTGCTGCGGCGGGACTGCGCAGGTACCTGTGCACCGGCAGAGGGCGGTTCATCCGCGGGCTCGGGGGTGTTTTCTTCCGGCTCTTGGGCTGGTTTGGGTGGCGCCTTGGGGTAAGCCGGTGGCTGAGGGCGTTCCAACGCGGGGCGCGGGCTGATAGTGGGCGGCTGGACTGGCAAAGCGGGCTGTGCATTGCGCAGTACACCGCGCAGTTCCTTCAGCAGGTCTGCCCGGCCTTCCGTGTCTAGATCGCGGTAGGTATGGATTTTTTCGGACACAATCTCAATCAACTCGGAATTCAAGTTGGCGGTTCGGGCTTCACTTTCCCAGACCGGCAGGAATTTGTCCAATCCCCCTACAACTGCGCGATTTTCATAGCCCAGTTCGGCTTCAAGCTTTAGTATTTTAAGCAGCTTATCGATAGATGACGACATGCAGTTATTTTACCGCAAGTTTACGCGGTAACTATTCATTTCATGAAATTAGGTTAAGACTACTTTCTTAACCCGGGCTCTACGACAAACAATCCCACTGCATTGGGCCCAAACAGGGTGCCCACCCACGAGTTAACCGTGTGTTCGCTGAAAGGTGTATGCATGAAATGATCCTGGGCGTGATCCTTTAAGATGCGTCCATCTTGCGGGTTGTGACCGGTGGCACTCTGCAAAAAAGCGATATGCTGAAGCTGGTCAAACTCTTCCAAAAATTCCTGGAAGAAATCCAAAACCTGGCGGTGATTACGCACTTTTTCCAGCGGGGTAAGCTTACCTTCTTCGATGGAAAAAATCGGATACAGTCCCAACATTTCACCAACACCGGCCTGGGCTCGATCCAGAAATCCGGAATAATGCAAATAGGTGAGTCCTGGAGTGCAGAGCACGGCATAAATATGCGGGATGAGGCTGCGCACCAGGCGTTCGGCTTCGGCAAATGAAGCGCCTTTGGCCACAGCATCGGCCGCGGCCTGCACCAGAATCCCCAGACCGGCCGAGGTGGTCAGTGAATCGACCACCTGAAAGGTAATTCGGCCGGAATATTGTTTTTGAACTTCGAGGGCGCGTGCCACCATCCCGTTCATCGAGGAGGATACAAAGATCCCCAATACCTGGTCGGCCGGCTGGCCGTTCTCGTCCTGAGTTAGAAAAGCTGCCATCTGCTCCAGGGAGGGAGGCAGCAGGCGGGGATCAATTTCATCTGAAGCTGAGGGCGGCAGATCGCCCGGTTTTATGGTTTTGCCGCCTTCATAGGTTTTGCCGCGCAGCTCAATATGCAGTGGGATCACTCTGACCAGGTTGCGACCATTAAAAGTAGGCATCGTAAACTGGACAGTGCTGTCTGTCAAAATCGTGATCGATGTCATGTTTATTCGATCGCAATAATAAACTGATAGTGGGGCTGCCCACCTTCGTGAAGTTCGATCTCATGATTGGGGTACATGGAACGTACTTTGTCAACGATCAGGTTCACCTCATTCTTTGAAATATTATTGCCGTAGAACAGGGTGATCCGTTCGTGATCTTCGGCTTTGGCCTTCTCCAGAAAGCGCAGACAGGCTTCTTCAATGCTGTGTGCCGCGAGCACAACTTTGCCATTAAAGATCGCAATCACTTCGCCTTCGTGCACATCAATGCCGTTAATTTCGACGGTGCGGGTCGCAATAGTGATTTCACCGGTATCGACATCTTCGAGCGCTTGGGTCATTTCTTTGACCACCTGGTCAAACTCACCTTCTGGGTTGAGGCGCAGCATGGCGTTCAACCCCTGGGGAACTGTTTTTGTAGGAATAACGGCTACTTTTTTCACGGTCATGGTTGCCGCGCTCTGAGCAGCCATAATGATATTTTTGTTATCTGGCAAAATAACGACTTTATCGGTGGCCAGGTTTTCAAACGCGTGAAGAATCTCTTCGGTGCTTGGGTTCATGGTTTGGCCACCTTCTACCACCGCCGCCACGCCCAGGCTGGCAAAAATGCGAGAAATGCCCGTTCCGGGCGAAACAGCGACCACCGCGATTTGCCCCGGTTCTACCGGCGCAAAATGCAGCTTGGGCGTGTGTTCTTTTCCAATTTGATCCATCTGTGCCAGTAAATTTTCCATGGCAACTTTGGTAATGGTGCCCAGGCCCATAATATAATCGATGGGCACATAGCGTTTTTCAGTGGGTACGTGGATGTGCATGCGATACATGCCATCGCCTTCTCCCACCTGAATGGAAGTGCCAATTTCTGAAAGCTCGCTATAAAATTTCTCGAGGTTGAGTTCTTGCTCTGGACGAAAATCGACGACCACCTCGAAATCTTGCCCCTCTTCCACCTGTTCCAGCGTGTTTTCCATTACCATCGCTGCCAATGGCTGCACTGTGGTGACCGCTACATCCAGCGCCTGCCCCTTCAGAAAACGCTGCATCCCTTCTAGAATAAAGAACAGGCCTTTCCCGCCCGAATCTACCACGCCGGCTTGCTTGAGAATGGGTAAAAGTTCAGGCGTGTGTTTGACCGACCGGTCAGCCGCGTCCACCACCCGCTCCAGGATGAGATTGAGGTCCTGTGTTTCTGCCAGTGCCTTTTCTGCCTCTGCAGCCATATCTTTGGCAACGGTTAGAATGGTACCTTCCACCGGGCGGACCACTCCTTTATAGGCGGTTATTTTCGCTTCAACCAGTGCTTTCACAAATACGGGAGCGTCCATGGCGTCCAGCGTATCCATGCCGCGCGCAAAACCACGAAACAACTGTGACAAAATGACGCCGGAATTGCCGCGCGCGCCCATCAATGCGCCCTGGGCAATGGCATGCGCCATCTTGCCAACGTTTTTTTCTCCAGAATTGGCGATCTCGTTGTAAGCGGCTTGCATGGTGAGCAGCATATTGGTGCCTGTATCACCATCTGGGACAGGAAAGACGTTAAGCGAATTTACCAGTTGCTGATTGGTTTTTAACCACGTCATGCCTGCAATGATTAATTCTCGTAAACCTTGACCATCCAGTAATAATTCTTTCGCTAATCTGCGTCCGTCATGTGCCGTTGGGGTAGAAAAATCACTCATCAAAAACTCCGAAATTTGTGGAATTGATCACTTATCATTAATCGGTGTTGCTAATGCGCAATCCGCGCACATGCACATTGACCTGTCGGACGGGCAGGCCAATGGCTCGCTCAACATAATACCGGACATTTTCTGCCACACTGGATGCTACGGATTTAATCCGGGTCCCGTATTCGACAATGATATACAGGTCGATCTCAATGCCTTCGGAATCATAACGCACGTCAATTCCGTGGCGCGGATGCTTTTCAAGAACCTGGGCCAGGCCTTCGGCCAGGTCTTTGGCGGCTAATCCAACCACACCGTATGATTCCAATGCCGATTGCGAGGCGATAGTGGCGATGGCTCGATGAGAAATATAGATGTTTCCTAGTGGGTTCGCTTCTTCACTCATATCTGGGCCCTTTGATACTTAAACTTCATTTCTTGAAGAAAGATACGCTTTGTGGTAAAATACGTGACTGCGCCAGGATTTTCCTGGACGAATTCCTAACGGTTAACCTAATCTCGAAAGGATTATTTTACAATGGCAAAGTGTGAAACCTGTGGTAAAGCCACCACCTTCGGTCACAACCGAAGCTTTTCTATGCGGGCGACCAACCGGACCTTCCGGCCGAACCTGCAGCATGTCACGGTTTTGGTAAACGGCCGCAAGATCCAGAAGATGTTGTGCACCAAGTGCATTCGGACTTTGGCGAAAACGGCCTGATTTCAAAATTCGTTCCTTTTTCTGACAAAGATCGCGGCTTCGGCTGCGATTTTTGTTTCTCAGGCAGTGGCTGAGCGCAGGGCTTGAATGCCGGCAGCAATGCCAGCTGGGTACTTAAAAATGGCGGTTGCTGCCACGATCAGGCGCGCCCCGGCAGAATAGACCAGCGGCAGGGTTTCCGCGGTAATACCCCCATCTACTTCAATCGGTGCCGATGACCCTTGTTGGTTGAGTAGTTGACGCACTTGCACAATTTTGCCAACGACCGCCGGGATAAATTTCTGGCCGGAAAACCCGGGGTTTACCGTCATCACCAGCACAAAATCAATCACCGGAATAACACTGGTCATCGCGGCAGCAGGGGTGCCCGGGTTGAGCACGATACCCGCCTTGCAGCCCAGGGCTTGGATCTGTTCCAGGCTGCGGAAAGCATGCGGGGCATTTTCAATATGAATAGAAAGGTTGGTGGCCCCGGCCTGAGCAAAGGCTTCGATATGGCGTTCGGGGTTGTCGATCATCAGGTGCACGTCCAGCGGCAGGGACGTGATGCGCCGGCAGGTTTCCACAATGAACGGCCCCATGGTGATGTTGGGAACAAAGCTCCCGTCCATCACATCGATGTGAATCCAATCCGCGCCAGCGGCTTCGACGGCGTGGATTTGATCTGCCAGACAGGCAAAATCGGCGGATAAAATGGATGTGGAGATCGTAATTGCTTGCATTCGGTTTACCGTGGCGGATTAAACGTGAACCAGATAATCATCCAGAAAGGGATCAACCCGCCTGCGGTCAGCAGGGTTAACAGCGCCAGGGCAATCGTGCCCCAATCATATCCGGCCCCCACCACGGCAGTTTCGACCACACGGGGTGGGGGTGCTATGGGCGGTACAATCACGCGCCGGTTGGGGGTGGTGGCGCTTCCGACAGGTTGAGCGTGAGCGCTGCTCGAAACCACTGTGGCAGCGGGACGAGTGGGGCCAGAGGCCATACTTTGCGATGCCAGGGGTGGAATATTCGCCGCATACGGGTCGGCATTCTGGCTGAAATTGAGCAGGATCCGTCCTAACTGATCGGCAGTTCGGTAACGTCCGGCGGGTTCTTTGGAAAGAATTTTGAGGATGATCTGTTCCAGAGCTGGCGGAATGGCCGGATTAAACACGCGTGGTGGAATGGGCGGGGTTTCGCGGTGCATGCGCGCCAGTTCGGTGGGATCATCTGAAATAAAAGGCAGACGGCCGGTGAGCATTTCGTACAGAATCACACCCAGGGAATAGACATCGGATGCGGGCATGGGGGCTTCTCCCGCGGCCTGTTCAGGAGCAAAATATTGCGGCGATCCCCACACAATATCGTATTTTTCGTCCGGTTCGATCGAGGCCATAGCCCGCGCAATGCCAAAATCGGTCACTTTCAGACGCTGATCGGGCGTTACCAGCATGTTATGCGGTTTAACATCACAATGGACAAAACCAGCGCGGTGAGCGTAGCCAATTCCGGCGCAAGCCTGAACCATCAAGGGGATAGCTTCATCGATATTGAAAACGCCATGGGTCTTGATCATGGTTTTCAGGTCGGTGCCTGGCACGTATTCCATGACGATATACAGGTGTTGCTGATCCAGGCCAAAGTCGTGAACGGTGACAATGTTGGGGTGAGAAAGATTCGCGGCAGCTTTGGCTTCCTGGCGGAAACGCTCACGAAAAGCCTCGCTGCTGGAGAAGTCTTCGCGCAGCACCTTAACGGCTACGGGTCTTTCTAAAAGCAAATCCCAAGCCTGATAAACCACGGCCATACCCCCGGTGCCCAGGTTTAACTGCACCTTGTATCGATCGCCTAACAGGGGTGAAATGGGATTATTTTTTTCCATAACTTGCGTAGGATTATATCACAGACGATTGGCTAACTTCTTTGAACACGCGGAAGCGCGGGACCAACCATTTATTTATCGAGGAACCTCGATTAGGATATAATTTTATAAAAGGAGTGAGAAATGCGTCAGACGCAAAATAAATTGGTAAAACATCTAAAAGAAAACCCGTTTTCCATACTGATGATTGCTCTGCCTCTGGCGTTTGCGGCTGAGGTGGGTCATTGGGGGGCGATTTGGGTTTTCGTGTTATCCGCTGTGGGGGTAATCCCGATGGCCGGTTATATTGGTTCTGCCACAGAATCATTGGCTGTAGTTACGGGGCCAAAAATTGGCGGGTTGCTCAACGCGACCCTGGGAAATGCAGCCGAACTCATTATTACCCTGATCGCCATTCGGGCCGGGCTGCTGGAACTGGTTAAGGCATCGATCACTGGATCTATTTTGGGCAACCTGCTGCTGGTATTGGGTATGTCGATGATCGGCGGCGGTTTGAAACATGGCATTCAGCATTTTGATCGGCGCCAGGCCTCCAATAATGCCATCTTATTGTCCCTGACTATCATTGCATTGATCATCCCCTCGTTATTCAGCCATTCAATTGGCCCCGATAACGACCCGCGGGTAGAGACCCTGAGCATTGGGGTTTCGGTGGTGGTGCTGGTGTTATACGGCCTGGGTTTGTTTTACAGTCTGACTCTGCCCAAAAGCCCGGTCATCGGTCCCGCGATTGAAGCACATGCCAAGCCCGAATGGACCCTGCCGCAGGCGTTGGTGGTACTGGCCCTGGCCACTGGCGCGGTGGTGTGGTTGAGCGAAATGCTGGTGGGCGCGACCGAAGTCGTGGTGGTGGATCTGGGACTATCTGAGTTCTTTCTGGGCATCATTCTTATTCCGATTGTAGGAAATGTAGCAGAACATTTCGTGGCTTTTCAGGTGGCGCTGCGCAATAAAATGGACCTGAGTGTCGAAATTGCAGTTTCCTCAAGCCTGCAAATTGCTTTATTTGTGGCACCTCTGCTGGTCTTTGTCAGTTTGTGGATGGAACATCCCCTGACCTTGATTTTTAACCAGTTTGAGCTGCTGGCATTGATCGCGGCGGCGGTGGTAACCGCTATGGTTTCATCCGATGGCGAATCGAACTGGCTGGAAGGAGCCGCGCTGCTGGCCGTGTATATCATTTTGGGGATTGGATTCTTCTTGCTTCCGGCGGTGAAATGAAATCGAACGGTGTGCTGCGCTTTGTGACTATTGGATCTGTGCTAGGCGCAATTGCGGTTCTGGCGCTGTTGTTGATGGTGTGGGGGTTGGTGTTGCGCAGTTTGGCACAGCCGGCTCAGACCGCGCAGCCAGAGCCGACTGCGATTATTCAGGTCATTTTAGCGTCCACTGCGACCCCACTAGTGGTGACGGCGGCGGCAACCTTGCCGCCGACCCCCACAGTAAAAGCCGAGTTCAGTACACCTGTAGCCAATGCCCAAATGAAAACTGGAGATTATGTGCAGATCTCTGGCACCGGTGGTGATGGCCTGCGTGTTCGTTCGGGGCCGGGTACACAGAACCCGCCGTTATTTTTGGGAATGGAGGCAGAAGTTTTTCAAGTGATCGATGGCCCCAAAGAGGCCGACGGCTTCCTCTGGTGGAATCTGGCCGCGCCTTACGATGAAAATCGTAAAGGTTGGGCGGCCTCCAATTATTTGTCCGTGATTGCCAAGAAGCCTTAAGGAGCCCTAAATGGATAAAATGATGCCGAAGAGTATTACCGCCAACCGTACCGAGCGGCGGTTGTTTATCGAGTGGAATGATGATCACAGCAGCGCTTACCCATTCGGCTTGATTCGTGCGGCCTGCCCGTGTGCTTCGTGCCGGGGTGGGCATGAAAATATGAGTTCGGAACCTGATCCGGCGGTATTTGACAAAACCGTGCCCGAATCACCGGAAACGCGCCTGGTCAAAATTGAGGCAGCCGGGGCATATGGGATTGTGATCGAATGGGAAGATGGGCACCATTACGGCATCTATAACTGGCATTATTTACGCGCGCTTTGCCCGTGTGTAGCCTGCCACGGAATCGCATAAAAAACTGGGGCGGTCGCCAAACCTGCCGACCGCCCCAGTTTTGGTAAATTTTGTAGAATTCTATTTTTTTCGTGTATTCAGCGCCAGTGCCAGCGCGCCGGCGGCTACGGTAAGTGCGGCCAAACCTGCACCGGCTTGCAGAACGGTTTTAGGCTCCATGCCGGGCATCACCACCTGACCATCCCCATAACTCCTGAAAAGCTGGCCCCACTGGGTTTGCAGGGCACTTTCCACACGCTGGCGTCCGACAAAAGGATACCAGTAGACGTTATGGTAAAAATTGCTGGCAAAAAAGCTCCAGGGGGTCAGCGGGGTGCGCAGCAGCAAGTGTTCGAAGGGCTTAAGCGGCCCATGGTAGATCAGCTTCTGTCCGCGCGAAGCCAGGGTGTCGGTTTGAATGAAATTCCAGGCCGGCTCCTGCTCAATATCGTAACCCACAATTTTAATCTGGCGCGGGTCGCCTATCCCTAAACCATCTTCATGAGCCATGCGAATAAACGGGATAGACATGGGGTCGAAGCCCTGCAGTTTGGCCGAAACCGCGTCAATGGCCACCTGGTCTGCGGAAGCCAGTAGGATATTTTTTTCGTGCCAGTTCATGGCGCGTGGACCGGGGCCATCGCCGGCAAAGGTGCCATCCATCACCGCAAAGATGCCGGGGTGAATTTCCTGTTGTATTTTCAACAAGTCCACCAACGTTTCGTGAATCAGGCTGTGCGTCCAGTGGCGGTTGCGGTGCAGCAGCCCGCCGAATGCATTCTTCATAGCGCCGGTGATGGTAGTAAAAACATGCGTTTTAACGGTGGGAAGGTGCACAATATTTTTTCCCATCAGCGCCTTTGGAATATATACGCCGTCCGGGTAAATTTGATCGAGCACGCGGAACTTGCCCGATTTGGGGGTGTAGCGTTCCCATTCAAAATTTTCCTTGTAGAGATACTCGCAGGGAACGTTATAGCGGTCTGTGACGAACTTATGCTTGTTATTGACCTCGCCCACACTGGTATCAACGACCACCGTATCGTTGTGAATTCCCACCAGGTCGGTATACCCCAGATGCTGCAGGGTGCGAATGGTGCCTTCCAACTGCCACGGTGTGCTGGAGCATGCTGGATACCAGGTTTGCCAGGAAATATTAATTTTGATCCCCGTGGTGACATTTTTGGGCAGGGCAGATTCAACGTCAGCCAGTATCATCAGGCGTTCAATATCTTCCAATACGGTGGCGGGGGTGGTTTTTAGGACGGCAACTTTGCCTTTTCCGGGAAATTCACTCATTAGGTATTCTCCAATCCAATATGATTTACAACAGGCACCCCGTCGGGGGCCGCTTCGCGCGCATCGCAATTGATTGTACTGTAAGGGCGTTGCCTTGTCCAACAGCCCAGGCTGGAAGGGTGTGCGTCAATTTATCGGGAAAGTTTCCCTCAGCCCTTTTATAAAGAGAAAATGGTTACCCACAGGTCATTCAAAATGCTTTTCCATCCAAAATGACTGCCCTCATGGTGGGCAAATGCTTTCCCCCCACCCCCCGGCCTCCGCCCCACACCCCTACGGGTGGCCGAAGCGGCGGGCGGAGGAGTTATTTTTTTGCCCTTTATGGGCGGTATGCCGCCCATAAAGGGCTTAAATCTTGCTCCCCGCCCCTTTGAGGGGCGGGGCCGGGGGTGGGGTGAAATCTCCGAAAAATTGACGGACGCCCAGGCTGGAAATGCGCCGTTTTAGCTGATCCGGGCGGCAATCGCCGCGGCCAGGGCGCGTGCCCGCGCTGGAGCAGTACCCACGTATTCTTCAACGCGCAGCAGCGCAAGGATCTGTGGTTGGGTCAGGTATTGTTGAAATGCCGCATCGGCTGCCAGTTGCTCGATCAGCGGGTTGGGACAGCCATTCTGAACCTGTTCCCAGGCTGCCAGAGCATGTTCGCGCAGACGTTCGTGCATTTCCTGGCGGTCGGCCCCGGCCTTGCCCAGGGCCATCAGCAAACGCTCTGTGCTGGCAAACGGGCCGTAAATTTCCAGGTTGCGCTGCAGCGCGTGGGGATTCACGCGCAGGCCTTCGATAATTTTCTGGGTGGTCAGCAGCAACTCATCGGCAATCAGGAAGGCTTCCGGCAGCAGACTGCGCCGGTTGGCGCTGTCATCCAGGGTGCGCTCCAACAGAGAATGGGCGGCATTGTTCCATGCCACCGCGGGCATTTGCGCCAGATAGCGCGCCAATGAATCGATCTTCTCAGCCTGGATCGGATTGCGCTTAAAGGGCATCGCCGAAGAACCGACCTGTTGGCGGCCGAACGGTTCGGCCAATTCTCCGATCGGTGGAGACTGCAGCAGGCGCAAGTCAAATGCAAATTTGTAGAGGGCCGCGCCTAACGCCGAGAGAGCGCTAAGTACGATAAAATCCTGGCGACGCGGATAGGTCTGGGTGGCAATATCAAAAAAAGGCAGGTCTAGGAGCTGGCTCAGGCGGGCTTCAAACCCCGAAACATGCTCGGCCCCTAATAATTCCACATAAGAGGCGGCGGTGCCAACGGCACCCTTGAACCCCTTGCCACATATGCTGCCGCGCACCTGGGAAAGGTTCTCAAAATCTGCCAGCAGGTCTTGAGCATAGCTGGCCAGCCGGTAGCCGAGCGTGGTGGGTTCGGCCGGCTGCAAATGGGTGAATGCCATCACCGGGGTTTCGGCGTATTGATCAATTTTCTGAGCCAGTGTCTTTAACAAGTGCCCCAATTTGGGTAGAACGATATCGAGCGACTGGCGCAGGCGCAGCGCATCCACATTGTCCTCGATATCCATGGAGGTGGCGCCAAGGTGTAGAATACCGCCGCCCAGTGGACATTGTTCGGCAAAGGTGCGCAATTCAGCCATCAAATCATGCCGGATCTGGGACTCGATTTCGAGGGCGCGCTCCATGTTGATCTCTGTCGCATGGGCTGCAATATCGGCCACCTGTTCAACGCTGACCAGTCCCAATTCGGCCTGGGTTTTTGCCAGGGCCAGCCAGGCCTGGCGCCACAGCAAACGTTTGGATTTCTCGCTCCACAACCAGCGCATTTCCTGGCTGGCGTAGCGCCAACTGAACGGTGAGGCATACGTATCATATAAGGTCATTTACGGGTTCCATTCAAATGGATTAAGATGGTGTGCTTCTTGCAATCAGCTAAAGAACGTTGGGAAAATGGTTGCATACATTTGCTTTGCCGAATATAATATCTTTACTGCTGTCTCTGATACCCTGAAGGCAGCAGGTGGTAACTGTGTTTAGTGGGATGAAGCAGATGCCGGCAGGGGGATCTCCAAAAATTATTTTATGACTCGCGAGGGCAAGCTGGATACACAGCATATCACCCAGAATTTTACCCCAAACCCAGGCTCAACGAAACATCTGAGTTCTGGTATTTTACTGGTTAACCGGTATCTGGTGCAGGATGTGATTGGCATTGGGGGTATGGGTGCTGTTTACCGGTCACGCGACATGCATTTTCCGAATGTCGTTAAATTGGTAGCGGTCAAAGAAATGGTTAACCTGGCGCGCGACCCACTGGTGCGACAGACGATCGTTCAAAATTTTGAAAGGGAAGCGCATATTCTGGTATCGCTCTCGCATGTAGCCATTCCCAAGATCTTTGATTTTTTCACCTATGACGAACGCTCTTACCTGGTGCTGGAACTGGTGAATGGCAAAGACCTGGAAGCGCTTTTGAACGAAACTCAGGGTTTCTTCTCAGAAGATCAGGTGATTGCGTGGGCGATTGAGCTGTGCGATGTATTGGATTTTCTGCACAAACACAAACCTGAGCCGATCATTTTCCGAGATATCAAACCCTCCAACATCATGATCAATCAAGAAGGCCATGTGATGCTGGTGGATTTTGGCATCGCCAAGCTTTTCCATGAGGGGCAGAAAGGAACCATGATTGGCACAGAAGGCTATTCGCCGCCGGAACAGTACCGTGGTGAAGCCAGCCCCCTGGCCGATATTTATGCCCTGGGAGCGACGATGCACCACCTGTTGACCCATCGCGATCCGCGTCTGGAACCGCCTTTCACATTCGCGGAACGTCCGATTCGGCAGATCAACCCGGCGGTTTCGTTGGAATTGGAGACGGTGATCAATACGGCGCTGCAGTACAGCCCGAGCGATCGCTTTCCCAGCACCGAGGCGATGAAGGAATCGATGCTGATGGTGGCGCGGAGAACCGGTGCACTGGCACGGATTCGCATCTCTACTCCCTCGATCCCTTCGGCTGCCGACCAGGGCGTTAAGCCCTTATGGACTTTCAAGTGCGAAGATGAAATTCGCGGGGGACCCGCGCTATTTAACAACACCGTTTTTGTTGGAGCGTACGATAATAATCTGTATGCAATCAGCTCAACGAACGGAGAGTTTCAGTGGAAATTTCCCTCGGAAGGTGGCGTGGTTGGTAAACCAGCGTTTGATGAAGCCAACGTCTATTTTGGCTCGGAGGACCACCGTCTGTACGCCGTACTGCATCGTTCGGGAAAGATTGGCTGGACGTTTGACACCAGTGGACCGGTGCGCTGTTCTCCAAAGGTTGCCGAAGGGCACGTGTTTGTGGGTTCGGACGACGGCTGTATGTATGCGATCAATATCGCCTCCGGAAGCCGCACCTGGAAGGTGGATACCGGAGCACCCATTCGTTCCAGCCCGGTGATCACCGGCGACATGGTTTACTTTGGCACAGAAGAAGGTGAATTATTCTGCGTCGATTTCCGCGGAAATACCAAGTGGCGTTTCCGCGCTCGCCGGGCGATTACATCGTCACCGCTTTTTGCCCAGGGAGTCATTTATTTCAGTTCGTTGGATGGCACCTTTTATGCCGTTGACGCAAAATCAGGCTGGGTGATCTGGCGTTTCCGCATGGGCAAGGGTTCAGTTTGTTCCCCGGTGAAGGTCGATAATAATATCATTTTTGGCTCGGCTGATGGAAACCTATATTGCCTGGATGCCGGCAGTTCAAAAGAGCTCTGGCGGTTTAAAGCAGACCATCAAATTAGCGGGTCTCCCACTGCCTTTAAGGATTCGGTATATTGTGGCTCGGCAGAAGGGACGTTATACGCCTTGGAACATCGCAATGGTCGTGTCCGTTGGAAGTTTTTTACCAGTGGTGCGATTACCGGTGCCCCCGTAGTCCATAATGATGTGGTTTATATTGGATCGCATGACCATATTCTCTATGCATTGCTGGCATAAACCGGCTGTGCGGGTATTCCGTTGGGATGGGAGGCATTATGTTGGATTTTATAAAGAAATATTTTAAAGCTCCTGAACCGCAGGTCACCGAGGCCAAGCCTACAGAGCCGGTGGAACTGCCGGCTGATATTCGCACGGCTCCGCTTTCTTCAGAACAGATTGAAATGGTCTCTTCAGTCAAGGTTGATTTCTATCCCCCCCAGATCATCGTGGGCAGCGCGCAGTCGGTGGGCAAACAGCGTGATCATAATGAAGATACGCTGCTTACTTTCAACGCGATCATCGCGGATGGCGACATGGGGATTCCTTTCGGACTGTTTGTGATAGCAGACGGCATGGGAGGTCATTTGCACGGCGAAGTTGCCAGCGGTTCAGCCGCCAGGGCATTATCAGAGTATTTAATCAAGCTTTTATACCCATCACTGTTGGGGTTAGACCCGGAACCGCAAAGTGATAGTTTGCAGGAAATACTGGAAAATGCTGTGCGCGAGGCACAGCAGGCTGTGCTCAAGCGTGCGCCGGGTGGGGGCACAACCCTTACTGCCGCCCTGGTGATCGGCGAGCAGGTGACTATGGCTCATGTCGGAGACAGCCGCGCTTATTTTATCTATATGGATGGTCGGATGCAGGCCATGACGCTCGACCATTCGCTGGTGCGCCGTCTGGTCGATCTGGGTCAGCTAACCGAGGAACAAGCCCGGGTATATCCGCAGAAAAATGTGCTATATCGTGCGCTGGGCCAGACCGAGCCGTTCCGCCCCGATATTCACACGCATTTGATCCCACATCCGGGGTTTGTCTTGATTTGCAGTGATGGCTTATGGGGGTGTGTATCCGATACTGAAATGTTCAACATTATTACTTCATCATCCAACCCATCCATGGCATGCAATCGATTGGTTGAGGCTGCCAATAATGCCGGTGGCCCCGATAATATCAGTGTGATCCTGGTTCAGTATCTGGGATGAGATGAGATTTTTATGACGGGTGGTTTAGATTATTTTCGGATCCTGGGCGTACAGCGTGACGCAAATGCCGAAGAAATTCGTTCGGCTTATTTTGAATTGGCGCGCCAATTTCACCCAGATGCTAACCCCAATCCGGCAGCCCGCGAACAGTTCTTGGTAATCCAGGATGCTTATTCGGTTCTATCTAACGTGGAGCGCCGGACCGATTACGAGTCGCGTCTGCCCCCTCCCCCCGCACCGCCCGAAATCGCGGTCAAGGTACTCTACAGCCGTTCGGTGATCCCTTTCCTCGGTGAGCAGCAATTGGTATATGCCCTGATGGAACTGGTGTGTACTGCCGCGCCAGACCGCGCCCTATTTCCAGCGGTACATGTTTGCCTGGTGATCGACCGGTCCACATCGATGCAGGGTGACCGCATGGATATGGTGAAGGTCAACGTCACTCATATGTTAAAACAACTGCGCTCACAGGATCGGGTGTCGGTAGTTGCTTTTGGAGATCGGGCCGAAGTGATTATTCCACCCAGTCGAATTTCCGATCTGGCGCGTATGGAAAGCCGGATTGGTCTGATCCAGACCGGGGGTGGTACTGAGATATTTAAGGGCTTGGAACTGGGCCTGGCGCAGCTTGCCACCGCCAAAGGACTGCGCATGGTCAGACAGTTGATTTTGTTGACGGATGGACATACCTACGGTGATGAACTACCCTCCTTTGAACTAGCCAAAAAAGCCACGACGAATGGAATTACGATCAGCGCGATGGGCATTGGTCACGAGTGGAATGACGTATTTCTGGATCATCTGACCAGCCTGAACGGAGGCAATACGACTTTTGTCTCCACTCCGCAGGATCTCACCAATTTTTTGGATCAAAAGCTGCGCTCGCTGATTTCTTTATATGCCCGCAGGATTAATTTTGAGTTTCAAAGCGCCCCAAAGGTGGAAGTGCGTTATGCCTTTCGTATTCATCCTGATGTCGGTCCGATGCAGGTGCACAGTCCCATTCTATTAGGCGATCTTATGTACGGTAAGTCACTCACGATCCTTTTTGAATTTCTGCTTCCGCCGATGACAGCAGGCATTCAAAAAGTACCGCTGGCAGAGGGCCGCCTGTTCATGGAAATTCCTTCGCGCGAAGGAACGGATGCACGCATTCTCTTTAAGATTAATCGTTCGGTAATCATAGATCCGGAACAAGAACTGCCGCCTATCCAAATCATCGAAGCCATGTCTCATCTTTCTTTGTATCGACTGCAAGAAAAAGCACGCAATGAGGTCAGTACTGGGAATATTAACCAGGCCACCCGGCACCTGCAGCATCTGGCGACACATCTGCTGTCGCAAGGAAATCGCGAACTGGCCCATTCAGTATTAGTGGAAGCAGATCATATACAACACAATCATCAATTCAGCCAGGAAGGCGAAAAACGAATCAAGTATGGTACGCGTGCGTTGCTTCTGCCTTCGGGAACGGAGCAGACTAAGTCATGATCCTATGTCCGAATTGCCACCACCAGGAAATCGCCGGATCGTTATTCTGTAGTGAATGCGGCGCACAGTTGGTCTCAACCGATCGAGTTGCCACCCAATCGATTCGCAGAAATCCATCAGATATTTTGTCTCAAATCGAAAATTCCGGCCCGCCGCCCTCATCGACTATCCAGGCCAGTACTGTGGAAGCGGCAGTATCGCTTTATCTGGTGGATAGCGGGCAAATATTGCACCTGGCTGGTCGCACCGAGTTCACCCTGGGACGGGTAGCCGACCGGCAGCCAATTTTGCCCGATGTGGATCTCTCTCCGTATGAGGCCTATACCCAGGGGGTCTCGCGGCTGCATTCCTGCCTCAAAATTATTAATCAGCGGGTGGTCATCACAGACCTGGGATCTTCAAATGGTACACGTGTCAATGGGCAGAAAATTTTGCCCCATATCGATTATCCACTCAATCATGGAGATGTGATTGCGTTGGGTAAACTAAAAGTGCAAGTATTAATTCGAAGGTGATTTCCTATGCCAACCTTGCTCATGCATATTATGAACGAAGATCCGATCCTGTGTGAAGTGGATAAGCTGCCAGAAAACAGCGATAATCTGATTCTGGTGAAAAACCCACGCCGTAAAGATGGCAAAGATTTGATCTACCTGGATAGCAACGTCACCCAGGTCTATTGGCCAATCACGCGCATCAATTTTATAGAAATTATTCCGACGGGCGAAGAAGAAGAAATTATTTCGTTCGTCCGGGAGTAAAGGTATGCCTGAAGACCCATTTAAGAACCGAGTAATCCTGGTAGTGGATGATGAGGAGCGGATGGCGCGTTTCATCCGGTTGAACCTGGAGCATGATGGCTTTCAGGTAGTGGAAGCGTATCGTGGCATGCAGGCCATTCAGGTGATGCGCGATCAAATGCCTGATTTGATCGTGTTGGATGTGATGATGCCGGATTTGGATGGGTTTGAAGTCTTAAAAATCATCCGCGAAATCAGCACCGTGCCCGTGATTATGCTCACCGCCAAAGGTGAAGAAGATGATCGGGTGAAGGGGTTGGAATTGGGCGCAGATGATTATGTGACCAAACCCTTCAGCCCGCGTGAACTGGTGAGCCGGGTGAAAGCCGTGCTGCGCCGCAACGAAACCGCCGGCGGCAGCCCGCGTGATGTTCTACAGATTGATGACCGCCTGAAAATCGATTTCGGGCGGCGTGAAGTGTGGGTGGCCAACGAATTGGTGAAGCTGCGTCCCACAGAATACCGCCTGTTGTTCCATCTGGTTCAAAATGCCGGCTGGGTGTTGACGTATGACCAGTTGCTTTCGAAGGTATGGGGCTATGAATACCGCGACGAGCCTCATTATGTGCGCCTGTATATCAATTATCTGCGCCAGAAGCTGGAGCAAGACCCCGCCAACCCCAAGTACCTGCTGACAGAACGTGGGGTGGGATATCGCTTTGTCGATTTCCACCGCCTGGCAGAGAAAAAAGAGTAATCTCCTGGATGGCAAGGTCGCACCTGCTTCATATAAAAAATTAACGGTTTCCTTCCGGATTTCTAATACATATCCGGTATGATGAAAGGGTGTAGAAAGGAGCAATCTATGCCTGTTTATAGCTATGTATGCAGTCAGTGTGGCAGCAATTTTGAGCGCTATTTATCGTTTAAGGATGCCGACCAGGCAGTACGCTGTCCGAACGGTCACGTTCAGACCCGCAAAGTGCTGAGTGTGCCCACGATTGTTTTTAAGGGCAGCGGTTTTTATGTGAATGATCATAGGGCCAAATCGGCTACCGAAAAGCCGGGTTAAGCTTATACCTATAAGAGCCGATGGTCGTATTTGCCGGGCAGGTTGTGATATACTTTTTTTAACACAGGCTAAAAGGAGTAGCAAATGATCGATGTACCGGTACACGTGACCGACGCGGCTTTTGAAGAGACCGTGTTGCAGAATGAACTGCCAGTGATTGTTGATTTTTGGGCTCCATGGTGTGGTCCCTGCCGTATGGTAGCTCCGATTCTGGATAAGCTGGCCAAAGAAAAATCAGGGAAATTAGTGGTAGCCAAGGTCAATACGGATGAGAATCCGGATTGGGCCGGACGGTACGGGGTGCAGGGCATTCCCACAATGCTGTTTGTGGCGAATGGAAAGATCGTACATCGCCAGGTGGGGGCGTTGCCCGAACCGGTGCTGCGCTCTGTGGTGGATGAGTTTTTGGATGTTACGTTAAACCAGGTAAAGTAATTTGCCCGGAGAAAAAAGAGGTTTTTCGCATATTTGTGAAAAACCTTTTTTTATTCTATAATCCGCTGGATATGCGCCCCGAGCGCGGCTAATTTCTGTTCCACCTTTTCGTAACCGCGATCGATCTGGCTGATATTGCGGATGGTCGATTTGCCATTGGCGGAGAGAGCCGCCAGCACCAGCGACATGCCGGCGCGAATATCGGGGCTTTCCATCTTTTCGCCAAATAAGGCGGTGGGGCCCTGAATAATCACACGATGAGGGTCGCACAGGACGATTTGTGCGCCCATGCTCACCAACTTATCGGTGAAAAACATGCGGCTGTTGTACATCCAGTCGTGGAACAGGACGGTGCCGCGTGATTGGGTGGCGAGGACGATGGCGATGCTCACCAGGTCGGTGGGGAAGGCCGGCCAGGGCATTACCTTGATTTCTGGAATGGCACCCCCCAGATCCGGTTCAACTTCCAGTCGTTGCGCTTCGGGCACCACAATATCATCCCCGTCCACTTCCCATTCTACGCCAAGGCGGCCAAACACCAGGCGGATCATATCCAGATAGCGCGCGCCGGCATTGTGGATGCGCACGGAACCGCGCGTGGCGACTGCCGCGCCGATAAAACTGACCACTTCCAGGTAATCGGGACCAATGGTGAACTCGCCACCATGCAGGCGCGGTACGCCGTGTAAAGTGAGAGTGTTTGACCCAATATTTTCAATCTGCGCGCCTAACTGGTTGAGAAAGTGACATAATTCCTGCACATGCGGTTCCGAGGCGGCATTGCGAATCACGGAAGTACCCTGCGCAGTGGCGCAGGCCATGATGGCGTTTTCAGTCCCGGTGACGCTAACCTCGTCCAGCAGGATATCGGCGGCTTTTAAGCCGTGCGAACGAAAATGAAAGACGCGGTCATATTCTACGCTGGCGCCCAGACGGCGCAATGCGATCATATGCGTGTCAACTCTGCGGCGGCCGATGACATCACCACCAGGCGGCGGTAGATGCAGTTCGCCGCTGCGCGCGGTGAGCGGCCCGGCCAGCAAGATGGAAGTGCGCACTTTACGGCATAAGTCGGGATCCAGATCGGCCGAGCGCACATCTTTGGCGTGAATGCGCCAGGTATGCGGATCCAAAATGGTAATATTGACCCCCAGGCTTTCAACCAACAGGCGCATGGTATTCACATCGCCAATCAGTGGAATATTGTGTAAGATGACCGGTTCGTCCGTTAACAAACAGGCCGTAAGCAGCGGGAGTGCGGCATTTTTATTGCCGGCGGGAGTGACTTCACCTTGTAACGGATAGCCACCTTCGATCACGAACTTTTCCATGATTTCTCCTGATAGGGTGATTGCACAGATCCTGCCTGCGGTAAAATGGATTGTACTGAATAAACGTCTGAAACTCAAGGGAAATGGTATGTTTAGAACAGAGAACTCCACCAGGTCGCAAACGGTATTTCACTACCTTGATTTTAACCCGGAAGGGCAGCCCGCTGTTTTGCTGCTGCACGGGCTGGGGGTGGACGGTAGTTCATGGGGATATCAGATCCCGCCGTTAAGTGAAGCCGGATTCCGCCCGATTGCCCCGGATCTGCCAGGTTTTGGCAGGTCGGTGGCCGCCGCGGGACGCTGGACGATTGCAAAAGTCACCGGTGACGTGGTCCGTTTTGTGGTTGGGCTGACCGGCAAGCCAGTGGTGGTGGTGGGCCTTTCCCTGGGGGGAACAATTGCTCTGCAGATTGCGTTGGATTACCCGCAGTGGGTGGAAAAACTGGTGCTGGCCAATACTTTTGCCTGCCTGCGCCCGCAGCGTTTTGATGAAATGGGATATTTGTTGGGCCGGTTTGTGGTGGCCAACCTGCGCGGAAAAGAATATCAGGCTGGGATGGTGGCGCGGCGGTTATTTCCGAATGCGGAGCAGGCAGATCTGCGCCGTGAGATTACCGATCGGATATTGCTGGCCGATCAGCGCATCTACCGCGAGGCGATGCAGTCTCTGGCCTTGTTTGATGTGCGCCACCGGTTGGCAGAAATCCAGGTGCCTACCCTGGTCATCAGTGGTCAGCGTGACACAACTGTGCCGTTGTTCAACCAACGCGTGTTGGTACAACGCATCCCTGGTGCGCGGCAGGTGATCATTCCAGATGCCGGCCACGCCGTGATTGTGGATCAGGTGGCGGCATTCAACCGTGAGCTGATTGGGTTTGTCAAAGGCGCTTCATCCAACTGAGCCGTCAGGTCCTCCGGGCGGGTCAGCGGCAGTTGGCAGATAAACCCCCGGCAAATATACACGGTGGGCAACCCGTTGAGCGGAGTGCGCTCAGCCAGCAAAGCCGGGAATGCAACGGTGAGCGGATAACTGGCGGTGGCGATGATCGTGCGCGGACGGTATGCGTGAGCCAACGGCCCGAGGAATTCGGAGGGGGCTGCGCTGCCAGCCGGCCAGATCACCGCCACCTGCTGCACCGGGCCAACCGCGAAGTCCAACGCTTGCAGCCAGCAGGAAAATGCAGATGGATATTTTAACGCGGAAGGTTGCAACGCGCCCAGCACGGTTTCTGCCTGCGATTGCATCGCGGTTTCTCCGGTAAATTGCGCCAGGCGCAATAGGCACTGGACGGCCAGGGCATTGCCGCTGGGAGTAGCATTATCCTGCAAATCCTTGGGGCGCACAATCAGCTCAGGCTCTCCGGCGCGTGTTACGCGCGTATCGAAAAAACCGCCGGCAGGGTCGGTGAACTCCGATCGCATTTCATTTGTCAGGCGCTCGGCCCATGCAAACCAACGCGGGTTGGGGTCTACCGGGTAGAGTGCCAGCAACGCCAGGATAAGCGCGGCATAATCCTCCAGATAGGCAGGCAGGTGGGCCTGCCCGGCGCGCCATGAACGCAGCAGCATATCGCGTGGATAAAGCTGTGAGGTTAAGAAATCAGCGTTTTTACGAGCGGCGGCCAGGTAATCGGCGCGATCCAGCGCGGCGGCGGCTTCGGCGAACACGCGCAAAGCTAACGCATTCCATGCGGTCAGGATTTTATCGTCGGTGTGAGGGCGCACGCGCTGGTTGCGCGCCGCAAACAATTGGCGGTGGCAGTCGGCGAGGCACTCATCCAGAGAGGCGAGGGGCAGGTTCAAGTGGGCCGCCAGGGCGGTGAGATCCAATGGCTTTTGCAGAATGGTCTTACCTTCAAAGTTTCCATGTTCCAGGTTCGGATATACCTGTCTGAAAAAAGCGCGATCGGCGGGGTCGGGCAGGGCCTGATCGATCGCGTTGGGCGCCCAGACGTAAAACATGCCTTCTTCGCCTTCCGAATCGGCGTCCAGGCTGCTGTAAAAGCCGCCGTCCGGATGAGTCATTTCGCGCAGCAGAAAGTCGAGGACAGATTCGCAGGTCTCGCGAAAGCTGGTCTCGCCAGTCAACAAATAGGCGTGCAGATAAACCGAAGCCAACTGGGCGTTGTCATAGAGCATTTTTTCAAAATGAGGTACCAGCCAGTCATTATCGGTACTGTAACGGTGGAAACCGCCTCCAACCAAATCCATCAACCCACCGCGCTGCATTACTTTCAACAAGTGGGTGGCGGTTGCCAGCGCGGCGATCTCGCCGCGCTGGCCCTGCTGCAGCAGAAACTCAATCGTCATCGGCGCGGGGAAACGCGGGGCTTCGCCCCAGCCGCCGTGCTGTGCGTCGTAGGTCGCAACCAGCTTTTGGGCGGCACTTGCCAAATCCGCCGGGGAGAATTGTGGGGCTTGCGCCGATTGTAGTGGGATAGCTTTGCGCAGGTCTGCCGCCATCTGGCTGGATACCCGCAGCGCTTCCGAACGCTCTTCCCGCCAGACTTTGGCCAGCGCCGTCAGCACTTCGCGAAAGGCAGGCATGCCGTAGCGCGGGTTAGGCGGAAAATAGGTTCCACCATAAAACGGCTCGCCCTTGGGGGTTAAAAATACGCTCATCGGCCAGCCGCCCTGCCCGGTCATGGCAACCACGGCGCTCATATAAATGCTGTCCAGGTCGGGGCGTTCTTCACGATCCACTTTAATATTGACGAAGAACTCGTTCATCAAACGCGCAGTTTCAGCATCCTCAAACGATTCGTGCGCCATCACATGGCACCAGTGACAGGCCGAGTAACCAATGCTCAGAAAGATCGGTTTATTTTCGCGGCGCGCTTTTCCTAAAGCCTCTTCGCCCCAGGCGTACCAATCCACGGGGTTGGCAGCATGCTGCAGCAGATAAGGCGAGGTTTCATGAACGAGACGGTTGGGCATGGTAGAATCACCTGAGTAAGAACAATATGGAGTAAATCAATCATATTTTAGCATAACAAGGGTCGTTTTCCAAATTGATGAGCCAAGTATTGAGCGGAATAAAACGGTGGGGACCGGTGTTGCTGATGATGACGCTGATCTTTTTGGCCTCCTCGATTCCGGGGGATCGCATGCCCAACGCCGGGCAGTGGGATTTCTCGATAAAAAAAGGCGGGCATATGACCGGTTATGCGTTGTTGGCGGCCAGCCTGATGGAAGCCACCTTTTTTAGGGTGGTTGAGCAGAAAAAAGAGACACCTAAAGCCATGTTGTTGGCTCTGGGTGTCTGCTGCGTTTATGCGCTAAGCGATGAATTTCACCAATCCTTCGTGCCGGGGCGAAACGCGACGCTGGTCGATGTCGGCATCGATCTGCTCGGTGCCAGTCTGGGACTGCTGGTACTGCTGCTGCTGCGTATGCGGCAGCACCTCCACCGCGCATAAAGGCTAGATTTTCCAGCCCGGCAGATAGGGCAGGCTGGCCGCGATCATCTCGTTAAACATGGCCCAGGATTGGTCCACCGGCAGTGTGCTGGCAGGGTCGGCATAAACGGCCTGGAAAGCCAGATCCCGATCGCCCGTGAGGGCGGCTTCCACAATCATCTCCTGGTTGCGGGTGTGCCGTTCCACCAGGCCTTGAATACTGGGCGGCAGCACCCCCGCGGTGATCGGGCGCACTTCATCTCTCGAAAAGGTTGCATTCGTTTCCACCACAGCTCCCAGCGGCAGGTTGGGAATTTGTCCGCGATTTTCCAGATTGACATTGGTCACCAGGTCGCCCAGGCCAAGAATGGCCATTATCTGGCGGATGCCCTCTTCACCGCTGCGGCGCAGGGTCAGTTCACTGCGGCCTGCAATCAGATCGTGGGTCGCAGCCAATGCCACCTGGTAGCGCTCGATCCGCCAGGCCGCTGGAGTGCGAATGATACCCCAGCGGAAGAGTTCCTCGGGAGAGTGGGTGTACCCGGGTAAAAATTCCACCAGATGGCGGTCACCGGCGGCCGGAAGTATGTGGAGATGTTCAAACAGGCTGAATTTGACCTGCAAATTATCTTGAAACCAACTCTGCTGGGCCTCGACTTCTGCGCGGGCGAATGGGCGCAGGATGCCGGGCCGCTGGATATATTCACGCAGCATGGCCAACACATCCTGCCCGGCGTATTCCGCCCGGTCGACAAAGGTGAAGTGGTTTACGCCCATCACATTCACGTGAATTTCCTCGCGGCGCGGCAGGGGCACTGCCAGCATTTCTGCCACAATTTTGGCTAGAATATGCTGGGTGCCAAACACCTCATGGCAGCAGCCAAACACCTTCAAGTTTGGCGCTACTTTGGTCAGGGTGCGAGTGCAAATGGTCATGGGGTTGGTGTAATTGATGACCCAGGCTTTGGGGCAGATTGCGGAAATTTGTTCGGCAAAAGTGCGATAGATCATGGCTGAACGCAGCCCGCGCACCAGGCCCGGGGCGCCCGCCGTATCACCGACCGGGAAGTAAATGCCATATTTTTCGGCAATTTCAATTTCGGAGCGCATCACCTCAAGCGGCCCTGGTTGGATGGATACCACCACAAACTCAGCGTTCTTTAGCGCATCTGCGAGGTTCGGCACCATACGGTAATGCCATTTCGAAACGGTCTGAGGGTGTGTTTGCATCATGTTCCCCAGGGTTTCATTCAGGCTGGCCGCGGCGCAGTCAATGTCGTAAAGGTCCACTTCCCCGCCCAGATCCGGGCATAAAGCCAGGTCGTTCATCAAAGAACGGGCCCACTGGCGGCTTCCCCCACCAATATATGCGATTTTCATAGTTGTTTTTTCCTGTTTGCGAATTATAGGGTCTCGGTGACTTTATGCAAACCTTCGGGTTGGTCAGGGTTCAAACCGCAGGCCAGCGCCAGGTTCAATGCAAAAAGCTGGCCGGGCAGTACCGAAACCAACGGGGTTACCCATTCTGGTAAACCGCTTGGGATGGGCAGACCGAGCCGGGCACCTGCCAGCAACTGCTCGTCGTCCGAGATCAAAATCATCTCCGCCTGCAGGCGCTTGAGGTGTGCGGCCAGGTCCAGAATATCGTTGGAGACTGCCCCGGTGGGGGCCACCAGAATCAGCGGAAAACCCTGGATGACGGTGGCGATGGGGCCGTGGCGGAAATCGGCGGAAGAATAGGGCTCAGCCACCACGCGGGTCAATTCCTTTACTTTCAGGGCGATTTCAAAGGCGGTGGCGTAGTTGAAGCCGCGCCCAATTACGGCACAATGGCCCATGTAGCGGTAGCGTTCGGCGCGGCCGATCACCTCCGCCAGGTTGTCTAGTGTGGTTTGCATCACCTGGGGAATGCCGTGCAACTGCGCCAGGTGCTGGCTTTCTGGCAGCAGGCTGGTCGAAAGCATGGCGAGTGCTGCCAGCGAGGTGGTGTAGGTTTTCGTGGCCGCGATCGCCTTTTCGGCGCCGGCGTGCAGCGGAATGACGAAATCTGCACTGAGCGCCAGCGGAGATTGGGTTTGATTGGTGATTGCCAGGGTTGGGCGGCCCTGGCGTTTCCCTTCGGCTAGCACCGCTACAATATCCGGCGATTGGCCGGACTGCGATATGCCAACAACCAGGGCGCCGTCCAGGTTTGGGGGAGAGTCATACAGGGTATAGAGCGAAGGGGTGGCCAGTGCCACCTGCAGATGGTTATGCACACCAAACAGGTACTGCGCATAACGGGCGGCATTATCAGATGTGCCACGGGCGGCAATGACTACATAGCTGAATTTGCCGCGAATGGATTGGACAATTTTCGCCACGTTCTGGGCTTCGGTGGATAACAGGTCGGCAATGACACCGGGCTGCTGGTGGATTTCTTGAAACAGAATGGAAGGAGTCATCAGGTGAAGTTCCCTTTACGGTCAAATCTCCTTAAAGTATATCGCATCCTGCTCTTTCAAAACTGGTTTTGGTGTATACTCATGAAAATTTTAAGACCTAATTTAATCTTGCACACGAGGTGGCCTATGCTGCAACTCGATCTGATCGATACCGGCAATAAAGGACAGGTTGACCAATTTGTAAAGTTTCATTACACGCTTTATAAAAACTGTCCGCAGTGGGTACCCCCTTTTCTGGTCGATGTCAACATGATGTTGAATCGTAATAAGCATCCGTTCTATGAACACTCGGATGCAGATTTCTTCGTGGCGCGCCGCGATGGCCAGATTGTTGGGCGAGTGGCTGTGATGGAAAATAAACCTTACAACCGGGTGCACGAGTCGCGGCAGGGTGTTTTTTATCTGTTTGATTCGATCAATGACCAGGAAGTAACCAACGCGCTGTTTGACCGGGCCAGTGAGTGGGCCCGTCAACGTGGTTTGAATAAAATTGTGGGGCCAAAAGGGTTCAGTCCATTTGACGGCTACGGCATTCAAATTGAAGGCAACGATAAGCGCCAGATGATGAATATGATGAACTACAACTACCCTTATTATCAAAGCCTGGTGGAGACCTACGGCTTTGAAAAAGAGGTTGATTTTGTGTCCTGTTATGTGGCAAAAGAAACGTTTAAATTGCCCGAAAAAATTGGTATGCTGGTGGAACGGGTTAAGGAACGCAATTCATTTGAAGTGAAGCGCTTCAAGAATAAGAAAGAACTGGTGGAATGGGCGTGGCGGATTGGCCAGGCTTACAATAATTCATTTATCAACAATTGGGAATATTACCCGCTGACCGATAATGAAATCAAGTTTGTGGTTAAAACATTGCTGGATGTTGCGGACCCGCGGTTGATCAAGATTATCACGCGCAAAGAAGAAGTGGTGGGTTTCATGCTTGGGTTTTATGACGTATCGGCTTCTATGCAGCGCCACGGTGGGCACTTATACCCGTGGGCGATAGCGGACCTGCTATTGGAAATGCGCCGCACCAACTGGATTTCATTGAACGGGGTGGGGGTGCTGCCGCAATATCAGGGCCGCGGTGGCAATTATTTGATGATGGCTGAAATGGTGCAGACGGTTAATGAGTTCAAGCAGTTTGTTCATGCCGAATTAACTCAGGTGGCAGAGACCGCGGTGCAAATGCGCCGTGACCTGGAAAACGTGGGGGGTAAGGCTTATAAAAATCATCGAGTTTATCGCAAGAACATTTAGGCCGGGGTGAATCAACAGCGCGGGGACAAAGTCCCCGCGCTGTTAAAAATTTACGGATCCAGCAGCGGTGCGGGTTGAAGGGGGCGTTCGGGCAGGTTGAGGCGGTTCACTATTCCCATCAGGCTGTAACCAATCCACAGGCAGCCGAATGGAATCAGAGGCAGAACGTAGCGCTGAAACGGCAAGGTAATGGTGACTGCCAGCGCCAAAAACTGCACTGCCCCAGCCAGCCCCAGCAAGGCCCAGGCAGCTCGATGGGCTGTGCTCGGGGAAAAACTATGTTTTACGCTCATCACAAAGCCAATGATCCACAGCGCAAATAACACCCCGCCGGCCAGCAAGCCGCGCAGCAGAGAATTCAAAGGGTTGGAAAGATAGGCCTGGGTTGCCGTCTCGGTCTGCGCTTTGTAATTGTCCACTTCAGAGAAGGTGGGTGGTAATAAAAACTGGTTGACCACCATTGAGAAACCGACTTCCAGAGGAGAATTCATCATCGAGCCAGCGGGCAGCGCCGCGGTAAATTCCTGTGTCTGGCGCGTCAGCAGAGCTTGACGGGTCGCGATCGCGGCCTGCACGGCTTCCACAGGATGTGCCCATAAAAAGGGATTTAACACCACGACAATAGTAATCCACAGCAGGCTGTAGCCCGCGACCCGGCGTAAGAGGCGGGGCCAATCCAGTGGGCGCAGGGCAAAGACCAACACCGCCAGCAGCCCGATCCCTGCCAACGGCAAGGTCGATTGTTTGGCGCAGAACGCCAGTGCGGTGGGAATGGCAATTAGCCACAGGTTTTTCTTCAGGTATACCAGGCAGGCCAGAAACAGGCATATCGAGAAAACCAGTCCACCTTCGGCCATCGCGCGCCGGGTGTGCAGCAACACCAGGGCGTTGGTGGCGAGCAGCAGCATGCTCAGCCAACCCAACCCGCGTCCGCCTAATTTCAACCCGGTCAGATAGATTAGCAGCAGCGAAAATGGAAAGAACGCCGCGGGTCCAAACCGGCTGGCTGTTAATAAACCGCTGTCTGGCAGTGCGCCAGCCTGCTGATTGGCATCAAAGGTCAGGCTCCAGTTCCAATCGACCGGCAGCGCGGCATAACCACTGATCCAGCGCGCAGCGCCAATGGCATAGCGCGTCAGGGGCGCATCCAACAACCGCTGCGTCTGGCGCGCATCACTCAGGTTGGGTTGCCAGGCCATCTGGGTGGGGGCGCGGAACAGGCTTTCCCAGTCGGACGACATGAAAATATAAGTGCTTTCATCCGGATGAAACGGCACGCTGACGATTCCCACCGTGTAGGCGGTGGTGAAGAGCACGAGCACCACCAGCAGCAGAATATCCCAGCGCCGCGCTGGATCCGATCCAAAAATGGATGGCTTCATCTCTTTGCTCCTCTGGCTAACGGCCTTGCAGATCTGCAACGCGGCTTTTGGTTGCTTTACTGCGGCTTACGGATAAAATATTCACAGGAAGAATGTGTATGAATGTGCTAACCAAAGTATTATCCTCCACAAAGTGGACTGTGCTGGGTATCGTCGGCGCGGCTTTGGCCTGGAAAGCCTTGCTGCTGGCGCTGGGTAGTGTGCCATTTAACAGCGATGAAGCTGTGGTGGCTTTGATGGCGCGCCACATTTTGCAGGGTGAGCGTCCCATCTTCTTCTACGGGCAGGCCTATATGGGCAGTTTGGATGCGCTGCTGGTTGCTGCCGGTTTCTGGCTGTTTGGCCAGCAGGTTTGGGTGATCCGATGGGTGCAGGCCTTACTTTATGCTGGTTTGATTATAACCACGATCGGCCTGGGGCAGGAGGCATACGGCTCGAAACGGGTGGGAATCCTGGCGGCGATTTTGATGGTTGTGCCACCGGTGAATGTGACCCTGTATACCACCGCCAGCCTGGGCGGCTACGGCGAGGCGCTGTTGTTGGGCAATTTGGGTCTGTACTTCGCTTTGCGTATAGCTAACCAGACCCGAGAAATTGGGGCGTTGGCAGCATGGCCAAAATGGCTGGGGTGGGCGTTTCTGGCGGGGCTGGGTATGTGGGCCAACGGCCTGACGCTGATTTACACTGTTCCTGCCGGGCTGATGCTGCTGCTGATGCTTTTTAAGCAGCAAAAACTGGTTGGCGCCGCGCGCTGCTGGGGGATTGTCGGGGCGGTGGCAGCCGGTTTTTTGATCGGTTCCGCGCCCTGGTGGTGGTATGCGCTGACGCAGGGCTCGGGCGGTTTGGTGGCAGAATTACTGGGAAGCGCAGTGGCGGTAGAGCAGGACCCCTGGTTGGTGCGCACCGGAAATCACATGCTCAGTTTCGTGCTGTTGGGCGGAACAGTGATCCTGGGACTGCGCCCCCCCTGGGGTGTTCAGTGGTTGGGGTTACCGCTGTTACCGTTTGTTTTAATGGCCTGGGGTGCGATTCTGGTGGCTTCCAGCCGTGGGTTCAGCCAGCCGGGTGCGCTGCGCTGGGGGCGTTGGCTGATGAATGGAGTGCTGCTGACCCTGGCTGCCGGGTTTGTGTTCACTTCGTTTGGAGTGGATCCTTCGGGCCGTTATTTTTTGCCTTTTGTGGTGCCGATGAGTCTGGCGGCGGCGGATGCGCTACCGCGGCTGGCGGTACGCCTGCGCTGGCAGGTGGCGCTAATGGTTCTGCTGCTGGGTTATTCCGCCTGGGGCACGTTGGAAAGCGTCTTGCGCAACCCGCCCGGGTTGACCACCCAGTTTAATGCCGTCACGCAGGTGGATACGCGTTATCAAACACAGTTGATCGATTTTTTGAAGAGTGAGGGCGAAACCCGCGGTTATAGCAATTATTGGGTGGCTTATCCGACCGCTTTTTTATCGGCTGAAACCCTGATTTTTATCCCCAGCCTGCCGTATCACCCGGATTTGCGCTATACCGCGCGCGATAACCGCTACCTGCCTTACGTGGAGCTGGTTACATCGGCCCAGAGGGTGGCATATATTACCACGCTGAATGCCAATCTAGATGCCAGGCTGGAGCAGGGTTTTCGGCGCCTGTCGGTGGAGTGGCAGGAGACCCGGATTGGGGATTATCATGTATATTACCGGCTTTCGCGTCCGGTACGCCCTGAAGAATTGGATTTGGGCTCGCAGCCATGAACTCTTTTCGTGAGGCTGTGAAACGCAAGCCTGATCTATTTATTGCGGTGGTTGTGCTGCTGCTGGTGTTTCTGCTGGCGGCGCGCACCCCGCTGGATACGGATCTGTATTGGCACCTGGCCGCAGGCCGGCAAACCGTACAAAGTGGGCAGGTAATGGTGACGGATTCGTTTTCCTTCACCCGCATGGGGCAGCCCTGGCTGAACCATTCCTGGCTGTCCCAGGTCATTCTGTACAGTTTATACCGGTTGGGCGGCAGCCTGGCGGTGGGGCTGTGGATGGCGGTGCTGGCGACGCTCAGCATGGGCTTGATGTTCGCTCAAATGCGCGGGCCCGCCATTTTTCGGGCCTTCTTAACGGTGGTGGCGGTCACGGTGACGGCAGTGGTGTGGTCGCCCCGCCCGCAACTGGTGTCGCTGGTCTTTTTCTCCTTTTTGGGCTGGCTGCTATATCGTTACAAATATCACCCTAAGAAAGGTGGCTTCCAGCGCGCCAATGTCCTCTGGCTGCTGCCGTTTTTGTTTTGGGCCTGGTCCAATTTACACGGGGGGTGGGCGTTAGGCCTGATGTGGATCGGCATTCTGGTGGTGGGGGAATGTTGTAACCATGTGCTGGGCAATCGATCGGCGGAAGTGCTGAGCTGGCGTGAGATGGGCCGTTTGCTATTATGGACCGGGCTGGCGCTGCCGGTGCTGGCACTGCACCCCAATGGATTGGCAATCCTCACAATTCCGTTCCAGACCGTGGAAGTGCAAACCTTGCAGCAATTCATCCAGGAATGGGCTTCTCCCAATTTTCACGAGTTTTATCAACAGCCTTATCTGTGGCTGCTGGCGCTGGTTGCGGTGGCTTTTGGTTTGAGCGGGCGTAAAGTCGATATAACCGATTTGTTGCTGGTGTTGTGGTTTGGCGGGTTGGGCTTGTTGGCACGGCGCAACTTTGGTCCGTTTGCGCTGGCAGCCACACCGGTGGTGGCTCGTTATCTGTGGGTGGCCATACGCGGTTGGCGAGTGCCGGTTGGGTCAGCGCCTGTTGGGGAATGGGGGCCGGGCGGCGCTGAACCGTTGCCTGCCCGCTACCGCCCGCGCTGGCAGCGGGTGGTTAACCTGGTACTGGTGGCACTGATCGGTTTTGCAGCGCTGGGCAAGCTGGGGGTGGTCACCGATCCGGCGATAGTGGCAAGCACTTCAGCCCAGTTGGACCCGGTGGGGGCCACCGCTTTCCTGGTTCAGAACCAGGCACGGGGCCGTATTTTCAATGAGTACAATTGGGGCGGTTATCTGATCTGGATGGATCCGCATTTAAAAGTGTTTGTGGATGGACGCACAGATTTGTACGGCGATGAGATTCTGGGGGAGTGGATTAAGATCAATCAAGCGGCGCCGGGGTGGCAAGACTTATTGAAAAAGTGGCAGGTCGATTGGGTGATGATTGACCCTGCGCGGCCACTGGCGGGTCAATTGTCAGCCCATGACTGGCTGGAAGTCTATCGAGATGGCCAGGCAGTCATTTTTCAGGCGAGGGGAGCCCGCTAACCTTGTGGAACAAGGGCGCAGTTGGCTTAAACCTCTGGCCGCCGGTCGAGAAAAATAGGCATGCGCCAGGTTGGCCGCTGGCTGGCTGTGTTGAAAGTGTATTGGGGCCAGAGCAATGATATCTTTATAATGCATGAATTATAATGGATGAATAAAGCCATAAGGAGCTGCTATTGAGAAATCGACGTAACGGAGGTTGGTTGATTGGGATCGGCATTGTGCTGGGCATTACGGTTCTTATCCTGCTGACCTGGGCTAATTTTCGCTACGCAACAGAGAATCCCGGAGAGAATGACTTCCTGGTGCATTGGGCGGGCACGCGCTCTTTTCTGGTGGACGGGGTGAGCCCTTATAGCGATCAAGCCGCGTTGAATATTCAAAAGCTGGCCTATGGCCGGGCGGCGCTGCCGGGCGAAAATGAACTGAGGGTTGCCTACCCACTGTATTCCATTATTCTATTTTTTCCGTTCGCGCTGTTTGGCGATTTTGTTTTTGCCAGGGCGTTGTGGATGACGGTTCTGGAAGTATGCCTGTTTGGCATGGCTGTGCTTTCGATCCGCCTGGTCGACTGGAAGCCACATCTGCTGGTGTGGGTGTTGTTTTTTATATTTTCCTTGTTCTGGTACCATGCGTTGAGTCCGCTGATCAATGGGAATGCGGTGATTGTAGTGGCGTTGTTAATCACAGCGGCTTTCTGGGCTATCCGGGCGGGCGCCGATGAACTGGCGGGGGTGCTGCTGGCTTTTGCTACCATCAAGCCCCAGGTGGTACTACTGGTTATAGGATTTGTAATTTTTTACGCGGCGTTTAACCGGCGCTGGCGCCTGATTGCCTGGACATTGGGCACGGTGGCCATATTAAGTGCGGCCGCGGCCTTTTTGCAGCCGGATTGGATCTTACAAAACATCCAGGAAGTGCTGCGCTATCCCGGCTATAACCCACCGGGAACGCCGGGAGCGGCCTTGAGTGTGGCGATGCCCGCCGCCGGTCAGAAATTGGGTTGGGCTATTTCGGCGCTGGTAGGGTTTACGCTGCTGATCGAATGGATTGCAGCCCGAAACGCGGATTTTAAGGGATTCCTTTGGACGGCCTGTCTGACGCTGGTATTGAGCCAGTGGAGTGGGATCCAAACCGACCCCGGAAATTTTATCGTGGTGTTCCCTGCGCTCACGATGGTGCTGGCGCTGCTCGATGACCGCTGGCAGCGGTCGGGGTGGTTAGTTTCTACATTGCTGTTGCTGGGACTTTTAATTGGATTGTGGTGGATCTTCATCTCGACCCTCACCATCGAGAATGGGCGACCGCAGCAAAGCCCGGTGATGTTCTTTCCGCTGCCGGCGGTGTTGGGCGTGATGCTGATTTGGGTGCGCTGGTGGGCATTTCATCCGGCGAATTTGTGGTCTACCATGCTGTACGATCGTCAAAATCCACGGTTATGACCGCCCGAATTCGCTGGAGCATCGCGGGGATTATACTGCTTGGTCTGGTGCTGCGCGTTATCGCGCTGGGCAGCCGCGGTATTGCCTATGATGATGCGTTCAGTATATTTCTGGCCAAACAAAGCTTCACCCAGATCATCAGCGGCACGGCAGCAGACACCATGCCGCCATTGTATTACTTCCTGTTACATGGGTGGATGGGGCTGGGGGGAGATGGCCTGGTCTGGCTGCGTGGACTGAGTGTGCTCTTAAGCCTGCTGGCTTTGTTGGCGCTCTGGCGCTGTGTGGCGCGGCTGGCAGGTGAGACGGCCGGTTTATGGGCAGCCCTGCTTGTGGCAATTTCTCCGCTGCAAATTTATCACGCCCAGGAACTGCGCATGTATGCCCTGCTGGTCCTGGCGCAGTTGACCTACTGCTGGTTTTTCGTGCGCATCTGGCAGCAGGCGGCAGGCGGGCGGCAGTGGGGCAATTGGGCAGGTTTGGTGCTCTGCGGTACAGCGGCGATGTATACCCACAACCTGGCCATTTTTGTTCTGGTGCTGCCAGACCTGTACCTGCTGCTCCAGCGCTCCTGGCGCTCACTTGCGCGCCTGCTGTTGGCCCAGGCGGTGATTGCGCTGTTGGCGCTCCCCTGGCTGGTGTTTGTGCCGGGGCAGATGGCAAAAATTCAACACGCTTTCTGGACTCTCCAGCCCGGGCTGGTGGAAGTGATTCAAGCGCTGATGATTGCCACGATCAACCTGCCGCTGCCCGCCGCGCTGCTGCCCGCCGGTTTAGGCCTCAGCCTGTTGCTTTTCGTAGTGATAGTGGTTGAACTGGTGCGCTTGGGACGCCAGAAAACCCTGCCGGTTTTTTTGGTGGCACTGGCCCTGGTGCCGCCGCTGCTGCTTTTTGCGGCTTCTTACTTGATGCGCCCCGTGTTTGTGACACGCGGTTTTCTGGCGGCGACTCTGGCATACCTGGGGCTGGCTGGGGTGGTCATCGCGCAACGCTGGCCGCGCCTGCCAGCATGGCTGATTCTGGCTGGTTTTGTGGCCGGGGCGGGCATCGGTCTGCCAGTGCACTACACTTTTAACGAATTTCCACGGTCGCCCTTTCAGGTGACTGCTGAGTATTTGCAGGGCAAGGTTCAGGCCGGCAGCCAGATTATCCATGACAATAAGCTGAGTTTTTTCCCAACGCTGTATTACGCACCAGATTTACCGCAGGTGTTTCTGGCCGATGCGCCGGGCAGCCCTAACGACACCCTGGCTCCGGCCTCGCAGGCAGCGATGAATTTGTATCCGCAGGCGGATCTCGATCTGGCAGCCGGGGATGCGCCGCGCCTTTACTTCGTAGTCTTCGAGATTACCCTGCAGGAATATCAACAGGCTGGCCTGGAGCATCCCCAACTGGCGGCTTTAAAAAGTCGGTATAAGGCCGGAGAAACGGCACGCTTCAACGATCTGTTGGTGCTGGAATTTATGCATTAAGGGGGCTTATGAAGGTCTGGGAATACCTGGTTGTATTCAGTCTGGGAATGGTGTTGGCGCTGGGAATTGGCTCGCTGCAACCTGCCCCAGGTTACATGGACGCTGATTATTATTATGCCGGTGGTATCCAACTGGCTGCGGGGGGCAAACTGGATGAACCATTCCTGTGGAACTATCTGGACGACCCGCCTGGGCTGCCTCACCCGGCCTTCACTTATTGGATGCCGCTGGCTTCCGTGGTGGCCGCGGCGGGTATGCGCCTGACGGGCGAATTTGATTTTGTCTCGGCCCGGTTGGGATTTTTCTTTCTCGCCGCCTGGATTCCGGTGGTCACCGCCTGGTTGGCCTACCGCCTGACCCAGCGTCGGGTAAGTGCCTGGACGGCGGGTGGTTTTGCCCTCGCTTCGGGCTTCTATGCGGTCTATTCAGGGTTGACCGAAACGTTTACATTGTACATGCTGCTGGGTACGGCGTTTCTGGTGGCCATCGGGCTGCCGGGAACAGACCCCCGCAAAGCTTTGCTGCTGGGGGCCACGGCAGGCCTGATGCACCTGGCGCGGGCTGACGGCCTGACCTGGTTGCTCCTGGCCGGGTTGGTAACGGTGCTACAGATTGGCAGTGACCGGCAGTACCGCCAGGGCTGGCGGGCCGTAGTGGCTGCCTGTCTGTCAGTCCTGCTGGCCTATGCGCTGGTGATGGGCGTTTGGTATGGCAGAAATTTGGTGGTGTTTGGTAGTTTGTTTCCGCCAGGCAACAGCCGCCCCCTGTGGCTGGTAGATTACGACCAGTTGTTTAATTTTCCGGCGGCAAGCCTGACGCTGGCAAACTGGTGGGCAGCGGGCTGGCGAAATTTGTTGGCCCAGCGATGGGATGCATTGTTGAACAACCTGCAAACGGTATTGGCGGTGCAGGGTGGCGTGTTCTTATTCCCGCTGATCCTGGTGGGTGGTTATCGCCTGCGGCGGGCGGTGCTGGTGCAATGGGGCGGTGGCATGTGGCTGGCTACGCTGGCGGTGATGACCCTGGTATTTCCGCTGGCCGGTGCGCGAGGTGGATTTTTACATTCAGGGGCGGCCTTTCAGCCCTTATTCTGGACGGCTGCTGCCGAAGGGCTGATTGGGTTTATCGGTCTGGGGGTGCGCTGGCGGCATTGGAAGTTGGAAAGGGCGGCAGTGGGTTTTGGGGTGCTGGCCGTGCTGGTAT